>Ga0207421_10000001_pt1 | contig 269644 bp, 256 predicted proteins | sample SodLakKL_010_SED_4_FD_187542 | JGI IMG/M metagenome (GOLD analysis project Ga0207421, IMG submission 187542) | Alkaline sediment microbial communities from Lake Tanatar, Kulunda Steppe, Russia - 8KL_010_SED (SPAdes) (version 2) | ecosystem: Environmental > Aquatic > Non-marine Saline and... | reverse complement strand
AAAGTTATTAAGTCAGTTCGAGTATGAGAAAAACTTACAAAATCAACAGATCAACGAATTCTATAACGCTGTCGTATCACGTGACATTGGCGTGATTCAGAAGTTAAAAAAACAAATTGATAAGGATCTTATCATTGAAAAAGAAAAAAGAGTCTTTTATAATCACGCATTGATTTTCAATAATTATTATCAAAAAAAAATCAGTCAAAAAGAGTTGATCATTCAAAACTCTAATTTGATTAATTATCCTGAAATTTTGAAGCACAGTTATCTAACCGATATAGAAATTTTGATTATGAGTTCTTTTGTCATGTATCTTGATTTGGAAGATCAAAAGCTCTTATTGGATAGACTTGGTGAACTATTCAACGGTGAAGAATATATTATGAGTGCTGAAAACAATATGATAAATTCCCTAATTCTAATGAGGCTGAGTAAAGGTTATGGTATACAAAAGAATTATAATAAGGTAATCACTTTCTGTGAAGAAGGAATTAAAAGAGGCTTAGTTATAAGAAATTACTATCTCTTCGAATTTTTTTATTACTATAAAGCTTTATCACATTTTGCTTTGCAAGACTACCAAGAGTATGAGCTTTCTCTTTTCAGGTGTTATAATGCACTTCATATTGAAGGAGATCAAGGTAAAATCAAACGTTTTACTCAGTTAATCGAAAAGGACTTCAACATCAACTACCATATGTTCATCATGAAATATCTGAAGAAAGAAATTATGTGATTTTGTGGTTGAAGGGTGAAAAAAACAGGAAATTAGGCCTAATTTCCTGTTTTTTTTGTGAAATGCGACAGATGTGCGCTGTTTTGGATTGGGGAAGTCATTTATAATTGAGTTAAGTTCATGCTTCTTTAATAATAAAGAATTTCTAAGTTATTGGGAATGTATGAAATGGTGGCTTCTCAACCCCTTACCAAAATTTGTTTGACATGGAGATGGGAAAATGAAGAAGAGTATCGTACGTTTTCAACGAAGGTCACTCAGTGAGATTGCCGGAATCGGTATTGTCTTTCTGGGTCTTTTCCTTTTCATGGTCTATCAAGGCCAGATGACCAATGATTTTGATGCGCATCTTTGGCTGATCTTCTACGGCCTTGCGTTTGGCGGGGTGTTGTTTTTCCTCAGTGAATCGGATTATGATTCACTGAACCAGTATTCCCAGTCCGAACCACGAATGAATGCCTTTTCGACCTATAGCGATATGCAGGTCATCTTCATCCCCGAAAGCAAGAAGGTGCTGATCGAGTGCTCGGAGAGTCTTGTCGAACGCTATGGTCTAAGACAGTATGTGTATGTGATTTCGGAGGAGGAATACAGACATTGTGTTCATCCCCAGGATACTGCGGAAGCGCTTGTCTACAGTTCGGAATTGAAGCACGGCCACAATCATATGAAAGAAGTCCAGTTCCGTTTCAAGTTTCCAGAGATGGATAACCACATCCACATGTTCAGAAAAGGGTATTACACTCTGGAGACCGGCATCGGCTATCTTGCGTTCGATATCACGAACACCGCCTATATGAAAGAGAAAATGAAAGAAAAGGACGCGCTTTACCATTCACTGATCATCGAAAGGGAGAAAGTGATGGATAAGTCGAAAGATCTGATTTTCAAACTCGATCATCACGGCAACATCATCTATGCGTCCAAGGCCGCCATTGAGGCTTACGGCCTTGATGCGGATCAGGCCGAGGGCAAGAACATCCTCGATATGAACGAACGCTTCGGAAACAAGGACCATTCCTGGTTCGAACGCGTACTCTCCGAGGGAAGCAGCCAGAATAAGAATATGATCATGTGCAAGGATCAGGCACGCCATATCATCTGGAATTACGAGCTCATCAGGGATCCGAAGGACAATGTGAGCGGCATCCTGGCCATCGGCCATGAGATTACGCATCTCATCAATATCGACAAGCATCTTGAACACGAGCGAAACCATGACCACCTCACCGGTCTTTTGAATCAACAAGGTCTTTATGAGGCATTGGAAGAGGCCGGACCACTCAAAAAGGCGGTCGCGTTCTTCATCGATCTGAAGGCTTTCTCACAGGTCAACAATTATTACGGCCACACCATCGGCGATCTTCTTCTCAAGACGATTGCGAAAGAACTCACGGCCCTTTGCGAAAAGAACTGTCTCGTCTCGCGCTTCTCCGGCGATGAGTTCGTGGCACTCGCTTTCAACGAGGGTGCGAAGGATAAAAACATACGGAAGATGAAAGACAGACTCGAAGCGTTCATGGACGCCACCCATCAGACAGACGAGGTGAGCATCCAGGTGAAAAAGAATATCGGCTACGCGGTCTACCCCGATGACACCGACAATCTGAAACGTATCATCTCACTATCGAGTTTGGCCATGAAAGAATGCGAAAAAGAAAGTGCGTCATCAATCAAGCGTTACGAAGCGAAGATGAGCGAAAATCTGAGGAACAATGTCATCATCGCCGCAAAACTGCGCTCCGCCATCGAAGATGAAGCGATCGAGATACACTTTCAGCACGTGATGAATGTCAACACGAAAGGCATCGAATATCTTGAGGGCCTCGCCCGCTGGACCGATGCGGAACTCGGCGATATCGGTCCCGAGACCTTCATCGGCATCGCCCAGAAATCAAACCTGATCGACCGGTTGGACCGCTATCTTGTCCAAAAGGCTCTAGCCGGCTTCAGCCGCCTGAAAGAGGACCCCTACTACCTCTACACCAGACTATCACTGAATATCGCGCCGGAATCGGTTCTGAACGTCAATTTCGTCCGTTTCCTTGAAAAGGAACGCAAAAAGCACGCCATCGCAAGTGACGAAGTCTGCATCGAAATCAGCGAAGGGACCTTCGTCAATAATTTCGATCATTGCGTCGAACGCATCGACCACTACAAGAAACTCGGCTATCAGATCGCGCTTGATGATTTCGGGAAAGACTATTCCTCGCTCGCGGTGCTTGAAAACGTGCAGTTCGACATCATCAAGATCGATGCGCTTTTCACCCGCAACATCCACATGGTGAAAAACCAGGAGATCATCAAGATGGTCCGAAAGATCACCAGTCTTTCCAAGAAGGAACTCATCATCGAGGGCGTCGAGACCAAACAGCAAAAAGAGATGCTCGCCACTTTGGATTGTTTCTTACAGCAGGGGTTCTTGTTTCACAGACCCGCTGCGTTCCAATAGGAAACACACCCTGTACAGGGACCGGCCATCCTTCCCCCGGTGGTCGGTCCCTTTTTGTTGGCCGATGTGCGGTTTTTTTGTTGTCTCGGTGGAACGGTTATAGTATGATAGGAATAAGCACGGAAAAAGATGCATGGAGGAAACAGTATGGTTTTTCTGCCCGTCATCATCATCTTCATCCCCATATTGACATCGATTCTGATCTATATGTTCAAATCACCCAAGGTCAATCTGCTCGCGTTTCCCGCGCAAGCGGCGATGATCGTCCTCGCGGTGATCTATTATACCCGTTTCATCGGTGATTTCGATGCGACGTTCATCGTTTTGGGGGGTTGGGATTCTCGAATCGGCATCTCCCTTGTGAACGACCATCTCAGCATGATCTTCGTCTCCCTCGCCCTTTTCTCCTGGACGATGGTGCTTCTTTATTCCTACTCGGCCAAGAAGGATTACGCGACGTTTTTGTTTTTTCTGATGTTTCTGCAAGGAGTTTTTTTGGGACTGCTTCAGACGAACGATCTGTTCAACGCCTTTGTGTTTGTCGAACTGACCACCATCGTCGTGACCATCCTGGTCGCTTTCAAAAAAACCGGGGACGCGATGCGTTCCGGCATCTATTATCTTTTGCTCAACACGAGCGGGGTGCTCCTGTTTTTGATCGGCATCGTCCTCATCTATAATGTCTTCGGTTCGATCAACATCCGCTTCGTCACCGAAACGGCGCATCTTCACAAGGATTCGACCATTCTCGTCTTCGCCTATATCCTGATGATGGCGGGCATCAGTGTCAAATCGGGTCTCTTCCCCGTTTTCACGTGGCTCCCCAAAGCGCACGGCGCCGCGCAATCGAGTGTCAGTGCCCTGTTGAGCGGCCTCATCGTCAAGGGCGGCCTTTACCTTTTCATCCGCATGAACTTCATGTTCGAAGGGGCCGAGATTCCCTACACCGCCTTTTTCTTCGCCATCGGCGCTTTGACCGCCTATATCGGTATCGTCTTCGCGATCAGCCAGAAGGATCTCAAACAGATGCTCGCCTATTCGACGGTATCACAGGTCGGCATCATCATGATGGGCCTTTCGAGTCTCGATGCGCAGATTTTTTATGGCGGTGTCCTCCACATCCTCAACCACGCCATCTTCAAGATGCTGCTGTTTTTGATTGTGGGTATGATCGTCAGGGTCTACCTCACGAAAAACGTGGACGAGATCCGCGGTATGTTTCGGACGATGCCGCTTGTTTCATTGACCATGGTGGTCGCGATGCTCGCCATCACCGGGATGCCCTTCTTGAACGGCTATGTCTCGAAGTCCGTCATCCTCTACGGTCATGAGGCCGATCCGTTCCGCTACTGGGTGGTCTTCATCGCCAATATCGGTACGGCGGTCCTGTTTCTCAAGATCGCGCCCATCCTGCTCGGACCGAAACATCTTTCCTATCCGATATCGCACATCCGCCAGGACATCGTCCTTGTGACACTGGCGATGATGCTGCTCGTGCTCGGCAATTATTTCATCCTCGTTGAGGATCCGCAGTTTTTCCCGGTGGATTTCGGACATCTCTCACCGCTCAGCCTGTCGGCGTTTCTTGACTATTTTGTGACCATCGGTCTGGCATTCCTTGTCTACAGACTTGTGATCGTCAAGGATTTCGCCCTGACGCGGTCGCTCAGAGGCTTCAAACTTTCCTTCGAGCACGCCAATTATCTCTTTGTCGCCTACACGGTCGTCATGGTGGCCTACTTTCTTCTCTTCCAGTCGGTGAATTAGTTCATGCATAAAAAAACACTTTCGACCGAAAGTGTTTTTTTCATATTTTTTTGACACGCAGTCTGGAAAACATCAACAGACCCATCAAGAGAAGCACCGTGAAAAAAAGAAGATCGGCACCAAAGCCGGTGAGCGAGGCTTGATGGAAGATAATCAGTAGGAAAGTGGTGGTCAAACCGGCGATGGTCGTCGGCAGACCCCTGACGAAATCGCCGGTATGCTCCCGGTGGAACCGGGCGAGCCTGAACACGGCCGCAAGAAGGAAAACGAGAATGCCGAACAGCTCGAGAACGCTTGATTCAAAGAGGGCGAGCTCGAACAGCAGCACCATCGGCGCAAGGGCGAAAGAAATGAAGTCATTATAGGAATCAAGTCGCTTTCCGAGGTCACTTTCGAGTTGGAAGTGCCTGGCGATGCGACCGTCATAGCGGTCGATGATGGCGCTTGTGAGGATGAATACCGCGCCGAGGATGAACTGTTCATGTCTCACGATCGCGTAGATGGCACTGATGCCGAGGATGATGCCCAGAACGGTGAAGGAGTTGACAAGTTTCGAACTTCGGTATTGGGCCATGATATCGTTGTCCTTTCGCATGGTCTTATTATTGTGCGGTGAAAAGCAGGGTTGATTTCGTGAGGGAAAAGTGGTGGGTGCAACGGGTGCAGGAAGCATGTGTCTCAAGCAGGTGTCCCTTGTCGCAGCGGAAGAGGATTCTCACCCCGTGAGCGCTTTTGTTCAGGATGTGGCGCAGGACCTCTGCAGAAGGCACGACCTGTCTAGCGACGATGATGACCGTATAGCCATCAAGCGCAAGCGCAGCGCCCTCGGCGTGTTCGAGACGGACCGGCGCTTTCCCGAAACGCTTCAGATACTTCCCCGCGCGGCCGATAACGGCGGCATCGTTGTCGATGGCGGTGACGGCGGCCCCGGTTGCCTGTGCGATCAGAAGCGCGCTCAGCGGTGTGGCGCCGCCGCCGATGAAAAGTACGCGGTCCTCGCTGCCGATGTCGGCGAGCGTGATTTCTTTTCTGACGAGCCGTCCGTAATAAAGCACCGAAAGCCTGTGCAGAAGCGGTGATTTTGTGGTGAGGTTTTCAAAGTGTGTTGTCAGGGTCCGAATCATGATGTCACCTTCTTTTGTCCCTTGCAATGCGGGGGGATATGTCATAGAATATGATTAAAAAGAAAACTTATAAAAAATGAAAAACCGGTTATGATTATACATCAGCCTTTGATAAATCGCAAATATTATCCGGCCTTTATAATTAATCCTTTAAAAAAGAGAGGGAACGCCATGCTTAAAGGTTTCATAAGGATACTCGAGAAGGTGCTCAGTCACTCCAGGCTTGGCATCCGGATTTATAAAAAACCCTATGAGAAGATTGTGAGAAACGAAGTCGCCCTCGCGAAAATCAAAGCGACCGATACCGTATGTCTTGTCGGCGCGGGCTCCATTCCTTTTACGGCCATCTGGCTGGTCCACTTGAGCGGTGCATCCGTGATCGCGGTCGATAACGACAAAAAAGCGGTAAAAAACGCGAAACGGGTCGTCCGCAAGCTCGGGCTTGAAACCAGTGTCAGCATCCGCCTTCAAGATGGCCAGACCCCGCTTGGGACCAAAGTCGACGTCTATCTGCTCGCCATGCAGGCACAGCCGCTTGATGCGATCATCCTGAGTATCAAAGAAGAGAATCCGGATGCACGCATCGTCGCACGGGTTGCGAAACCGTGGTTTGAACGCCGGTATGACACCCTGCCCGAGACCATCAGGATTGAAAAAGAAGTCGCACAGGAATTCGGCGTGTTCGAAAAGTCCGTCCTTTTCAGACTTCGTGACTGACAAGGGGGATGTTGATGCCGGCAACACTTGCATCACCAGTTTGTATGGTTGTTTATAAAAACTACGGACAACGTTGACACACCTTTTGCGGGTGCGTTATACTGAACAGGTATGATGATATCATCATTTTCATGAACAATTCACGCGGAGGGATACCATGCAGAACAAGACCATCCTCGAAGACATCAACACACGTTCTTTTCCTGTCCGGTCTCTGAGCAGCCTTTCAAAAGGCGATTCGGGAACGGTCTATGATGTGCCGGAAAACCGTCTGCTCGCCTCCCTGGGGGTCCGTATCGGCAAGCACGTCCGTGTGCTTTCCAAAAGTTTTGCCAACGGTCCGCTCATTCTTCTTGTCGGCTCGCGCTCCATCGTGGTCGACCGCAAACTCGCTGAAAAGATCGAAATCAGGAAGTAAGGTTTTTGTCATGAAGCACTGCAAACCGAAGAAGACCAATGAAAAAAAGGGGCGCGGCCCCGAGAAAACCTTATTGCTAATGGGCTTACCCAATGTCGGGAAAAGCGCCATTTTTTCTCGTTTGACGGGACTTGACGTCATGGTTTCCAACTATTCGGGAACCACGGTCGACTTCACGGAGGGTCCCGTAAGATTCGCCGAACAGTCCTATATGCTGAAAGACGTCCCCGGTGTCTATGACATCAAAAAAAGCGTCGATGAGGCCGAACAGGTCGCCATCAACATGCTTGAGGACCGCCCGGACGGCATCATCTTCGTCCTCGATGCGCTCAATCTCGAGTCGAGCCTGCATCTGCTCATGCAGGTGCTCGAATACGGCATTCCTACCGTTGTCGCTCTAAACCGCAATGACCTCAGTGCTTCCCGTGGATTCACCATCGATCACAGGGTCATCCAATCAAGGCTCAACGTGCCCGTCATTCCGACGGTCGCCCTTTATAGCGAAAGTCTCGATCTGCTCCGCTACAAGGTCACAGAAACCATGATGAACCCGAAGACGGATTTTCTCATCAAGGAAGACGAAGACGCACGATGGGCGGAGGTCGAACGGATTGTCGCCAAGGCGGTCAGACAAAGAAAAGACGCCGACTGGTCGGACGATAAGCACAGCTATCTGATCAAACCTTTTCCGGGTATTCTGATCGCTCTGGTGGTCCTTTCGACCATGTTCGCTTTTGTGATCGGGGTCGGTATGGGTCTCAGGCAGTTCATCCTCATGCCGCTTTTGCGGGGTTATCTGTTTCCTTTCATCGAAAATGCGGTCGGCATGATGGAGATCAGTCCTGTTCTAAGCGAGATGCTGATCGGCGATTACGGGTTTTTGATCAAGGGAATCGAATGGCCGTTCGCGCTTGTCCTGCCTTATGTCATCACGTTCTATGCGGCATTGAGCCTGCTTGAAGACAGTGGTTATCTGCCGCGCCTCGCGGTGTTGCTGGACGGTCTTCTCAAGAAAATCGGTCTTTCCGGTTCGAGCATCATTCCGCTTTTGCTAGGCTATGGCTGCGGCATCCCGGCGATCATGTCGACACGTTCCCTGCCTTCGCGTAAAGCGCGGCTGATTGTGGTTGTGATGGTCTCTTTCGCCGTACCTTGCGTCTCACAGACCGGCGCCTTCATCGCCCTTTTGTCCGCGCATTCGCTGCTGGCGCTCTTTTCGGTCTTTTTCATCTCCATTTTCGCGCTTATCATCGTGGGTCTTGTCTTGGACAAGGTGAAAAAAGAAGCGGTGCCTTTCACGCTCATGGAACTGCCCCATCTGCTTGTGCCGAAACCCGCCTTGCTCGCCAAAAAAATCTTTTTGCGTGTCCGTCATTACATCAAGGATGGTGCGGTCCCGATGATCATCGCCATCTTATTTACCGCTGTGCTCTATGAGCTTGGCGCGTTCAATGTCCTCGGTCAGTGGCTCTCACCGTTGGTCTCCGGCTGGCTGCGTCTTCCCGAGGAAGCCGCCACACCGCTGATCATCGGCATCGTCCGCCGCGAGCTCACGGTCCTGCCGCTCATTGAGATGGAACTGACCACCCTTCAGTTTTTCACCGGTGCGATTGTCGCGCTCTTTTATGTTCCTTGTATCGCGATGATCGCGACCATCGCCAAGGAGTTCAACGTACGCACCGCCGTCGGCATCCTCATCTTCACCACATTCACCGCCATTTTCCTTGGCGGTCTCCTCGCCCGTGTCGGCGGATGGCTCGCACTGCTTATGTGACTGGTTCGATAAGGCCGCTTTTTCCGGAATTTGTGAAAGGTGGCCTTTTTGATTGTCAAAGGGCACCTTTTTGATGGTATAATGAAGACAATAAAGAAAGGGGGCCGCTTATGGACTATGTACTTTTGCTGATTGGTTTGGTGCTGCTGATCCAGGGTGCCAATTTTTTTGTGGATGGTGCGAGCGACCTGGCCCGCTTCTTCAGAGTCTCACCGCTTGTGATCGGTCTGACCGTCGTCGCCTTCGGCACAAGCGCGCCGGAAGCCTCTGTCAGCCTCACCGCATCCATCAGGGGTTTCGATGATATTTCCGTGGGCAATATCGTCGGCTCGAGTCTCGCCAATATTCTGCTTGTGCTCGGCATGTCGGCGTTCTTCGTCCCGATTGTCGTCAAGGAATCGTTGATCAGAAAGGAACTGCCCTTCGCCTTGTTCGCTAGCGTTTTGCTTGTCGCTTTCTATTTCATCGGCGGCCGTGGCATCAGCCGCATCGAAGGCACCGTGTTGCTCCTTGTTTTCACGCTTTTTGTCGGTACGGTGATGCGCTCCGGGTTCAAGGCGCGTATCCCGAAGGTGGCGGATGAAAAAACCGTGTGGCTGCCGAAAGTGGTCTTTTTGCTTGTTGTGGGCCTCACAGGCGTCATCTATGGCGGTTCGCTCACTGTCCGTCACGCCTCGCAGATCGCCATCGCACTCGGGATGAGCGAGATGCTCGTCGGTCTCACCATCATCGCCCTTGGCACTTCACTGCCCGAGATGGTGACCAGCGTGGTGGCCGCTATAAAGAAAAACAGCGACATCGCCCTTGGCAACCTGATCGGATCGAACGTGTTCAACATCCTTCTTGTGCTTGGACTCGTGACCGTCATCGCACCGATTCAGTTTGCCGCAAGTGCGATCGTCGACCTTGTGATTCTGCTTGTCATTACAGCGATCACCTTCTTTTTCGCTTTCACAGACCGGACCATTTCGCGTCTTGAAGGCCTGGTCCTGATTCTCCTCTACGCCGCCTATCTGGCCTTTATCATCATGAGGAACTGAAACGATTAAAGCGGCGCATGCGGATATTTTTGCAACACCACCGGAACAAAGCGAGAAATTACAGTGTCTGATTCCCCAGTGCGCGCCAGGAATGATAAAATAAGGATGAAAGCCCTTAAGGAGGTCCACTATGAGAATCGGAATGATCGGACTTGGAAAGATGGGTTCCGCCCTTTCCATGAACATGATTGAACAGGGTATCGAGGTGCTCGGTACGGATAAGACCATCAAGTCGCACGAAACCATCGAGACGACGTATGATATCGAATCGCTGGTCGAAAAACTCAAAAAGCCGCGCGTCATATGGATGATGGTGCCGGCGGGTGGTGTGACCGAGACTTTGGTCACGCAACTAAAAGATCTGCTCGATACCGGCGATATCCTCATGGATGGCGGGAACTCGCATTTCAAGGATTCCAAAAGACGTTATGAATTTTTAAAAGACAAAGGCATTCATTATATCGACATCGGCACCGCGGGCGGCGTCACCGGTGCGAGAAACGGAACCTGTCTCATGGTCGGCGGCGACAAGGCCCCCGTCGAACAGGTTCGCCCCGTCTTTGAAACGATCACCTGCGACAACGGCTTCAGCCACGTCGGTGCAAGCGGGGCCGGCCATTATGCAAAAATGGTCCACAACGGAATCGAATACGGGATGATGCAGGCCATTGCGGAGGGTTTCGACCTGATGGACGCATCACAATACGATTTCGATGCCCACGCGGTCGCGAAAGTCTTCAACAGCGGTTCCTACCTCGAAGGCTACCTCATGGAGACCATCATGAATGTGTTTGAAAAAGACCGGAAGCTGCGTGGCATCAAGGGCAAGGTCGATACTTCGGGCGAGGGAGAATGGACCGTGAACGAGGCGATTGAGAAGAAAGTGAGCACACCGGTGATCACAGCCGCCTTGTACACCCGTTTCAAATCCAAGGATGCCGGATACTTCTCGGAAAAGATCATCGCCGCGATGCGCCGGGAATTCGGCGGCCACCGGGTGTATAAGAAATAATGGCGACCTATATCACGATTTTCGGGTCCACCGGCGATCTGATGTATTCGAAGCTCATCCCCGCCCTCGCCGCTTTGAAGCGAAAAAATCACCTGGACGATAGTACGACCGTACTTTGTATCGGCCGACGTGACTGGACCCATAGTCATTATATCGATGTGGCGGAAAAGAAAGTCAAGGATGCCGCCGATGTGGCGACACTCGCGGACAACCTCGAGTATGTCAAGCTCGACATCGGTGAAACCGCCCACTACGAAGCCCTGTCCGAAAGAATCCACCGACAAAAGGACAATCCGGAAAAAATCTTCTATCTCGCCGTGCCTCCGAGCCTCTTTCCGACCATCGCCGCGAACATCGCCAAAAGCGGCCTGATGGGGCCCGGACAGGAAAACAGTCGTCTTGTCTTTGAGAAACCGTTCGGTGAAGACCTTTCCTCAGCCCGCAAAATCAATGTCTATCTGCGCAATCATTTCGATGAGACCCAGATTTACAGAATCGACCATTATCTCGGCAAGGAAATGATCCAAAACATCATGATGATGCGTTTCGCGAACAAAATTTTCGAAAGCGACTGGCACAAGGACTCGGTCGAAAGCGTCTGCATCATCGCCAAAGAAGACAGCACCGTCGGCACCCGGGGTGCCTACTACGACAATATCGGTGCGCTGAAGGACATGGTTCAAAGCCATCTTTTCCAGATGCTGGCCCTGGTCGCCATGGAAGAACCCAGAGACTTCTCTCCTGAGAGTCTTCATGAGGAAAAGGTCTCCCTCATGAGAAAAATCAGTATCGCAAAAGAAGGGCTCGTGCTCGGTCAGTACGAGGGTTACAAGGAAGAAGACGGTGTGAAGCCCGGATCAAAGACCGAGACCTTTGTCCATCTCAAGGTATCAATCGATGATTCGCGCTGGCGCGATGTGCCCTTTTATCTGATGACCGGAAAAAAACTTGATGAGAAACGCTCGGCGATCATCATCGACTTCAAAAAACCAGTCGGAAGCCAGAACCTCTGGCCGTCAATCGATGTGCCGCAGAACCAGCTCATCATCCAGATCGCGCCGAAAGAAGGCGTCAGCTTCCGAATGAATGTCAAAAAGGCCGGTCTCACCGATGAACTCGAGACAAGACAGATGGACTATGTCCATGCCCGTGAAGCGCTCGGCAACATCCCTGAAGCCTATGAAAGGCTCTTCCACGAGATCATCAAGAAAAACCAGCTTCTTTTCACCCGATGGGATGAAATCGAGACCGCCTGGGGTCTGATCGACCAGATCAGGCATCATGCTCCGGCCGAACCCGTTTCCTACCGTGACTATGAAGCCATCCGCAAAGGCATCGAAGAGACCCATAAGGAGGTTAGAAAAAAATGATCTACGATATCTCCATGCCCATCCACGCAGACATGCCGGTCTACAAGAACAAAGATAGCAAGAAACCGCGCTTCGAGCGCCAGACCACCTACGAGGAAAAAGGGGTCAACGAGACGAGACTCTCGATGAATCTGCACACCGGGACCCACATTGACTTCCCCTTGCATGCGATCGACGGCGGTGCGACATCGAACGGCCATGACCTGAACACGATGATCGGTCCCGCCAAAGTCTATGACCTCATGCATCTTAAGGACCATATCGGCCTTTCCGATATCGAAACCCTCGATATCAAACAGAATGACTTTGTCCTTTTCAAGACGAAAAACTCACTTAGTGAGTCATTCGATTTCAAGTTCATCTATCTCGATCAGGAAGCCGCCCGCTATCTTGCGAAGAAGAAAATCCGCGGTGTGGGCATCGATGCGCTCGGTATCGAACGCGACCAGGAAAACCACCCCACCCACAAACGACTCCTTGAGGAAGACATCATCATCCTTGAAGGCATCAATCTCAAAGCGGTCCCAGAAGACAACTATGAGATGATCTGTCTGCCCCTTTCGATCAGGGACGTCGAAGCGTTGCCTGTGAGGGCGATTCTCAGAAAATGAAAAACCGCGACCTTCAGGAATTCCTGAAGGTCGCGGTTTTTATTCGCGCTTGTTCTTGTTTTTTTTCTTCTTTCTAGGCGGAAGCGGAATGAAGATCGAAGTCCGCGAAGCGTAGTCTCTGTATTCTTCTTTTTGCATCATACGCTTCTCGAGAAGCGGCACACCGGAGATGTAGCGCACGAGAACCGTAATGGTGATTGGTCCGATGATACTTATCAAGGAAAGCGGAAATTGGCTGTTGAAGGCGACAAGGATGAAAAGTCCCCACCAAAGCAGCGCCTCACCGAAATAGTTCGGATGCCTGCTGTAGCGCCAGAGTCCGGTCTTGAGAATCCGCCCCTTCATTTCTGGCTTTCTTTTGAAGGTCGCAAGCTCCATGTCGGCGATGGCCTCGATCAGAAAGCCGGTGAGCCAGACGCCGACACCGACCGCGATACCGATGGCGCTTTTGGTGGTGGCATCCGCAACCGGGTAGGCGAAGATGAAGATGATGGGTAGCGCGATGATGTACTGGAAGAATCCCTGTAGCATGAAGACTTTGAAAAAGGCGTTGACGCGGACACTTCCCTGCCATTTTTCACGCATCTGGCGGTAGCGATAGTCCTCGCCGGTCTTCAGGTTTCTTTTGCCGATCATCCAGGTAAGCCTGACACCCCAGACGGTCACGAGGAAGACCGTCCACAGTTGGGAATAGAAGACCTCGCGGTTCGGATCGATTGTGCGGACTGTGAGCAAGACGATGCTCAGCACCACGAATCCCGCACCCCAAAGCACATCGGCGAAGGAGTTGTCCCTTTTTAGCTGTGCGATGATGAAACCGGTGGTGAAAAACAGAAAAACAACAAGAGCGGCGATTGGAAAATATGCGGGCATGGTGACCTCCTATTTGGTGGTGTAGGCGATGGCGACAGTGCCGATGCCGGCATTCATCGCCACGATGGTCGAAATGTCCATGGTGTAAGCGGGGCTCATGCCGATGATGTCGGTGAATGTCTTTTCGTATTGCCGTGCCCTGTTTTCAGCGTTGGCATGGACGATGGCATAACGGTCGATGCCTTTTTCTCGAATGATTTTTCCGATGTGTTTCCTTATTTTTTTGTTGCTTGAGCGCAGTGAGAGACCTTTGAAGAGGATGATGCCTTCGCCGGTCTCATCGATGGAGACGACCGGTTTGAGGTTTGCGATTTTGCCGATGATACCGGTGACTTTGCTGACGCGTCCGGAGCGGACCATGTACTTGAGGGTCTTGACGGAAACCAGGATACGGGTCTTGTCAATCAGGGATTTCGTTGTCTCGACAACATCCTTGAATGACACGCCCTCGTCGATCATCTCGGCGGCGCGCATGACCAGCAGTCCCTGGGCGCCGGAATTCTGTCTGGTGTCGATCACTTCGATGGTTTTGTCCTTGTCTTTGATCTGTTCGGCGGCTTTCTTGAAGACGTTGTGGGTGCCGCTCATCTTCGACGAGACCGACAGGACAATGATTTTGTCGTAATAGGTGCTCAAATGGGAGAAGAAGTTCTCCATCTGTTTCTGGTTCGGCTGGGCGCTCGTAGGGTAGACGTCGAGCTCATCCATGAACTGATAGAAACGCGCCGAGGTGATGGTCAACTTATCATAGTAGTTGGAATCCTCGATGATGAGGTTTAGTGGAATCTGTTGGATTTGGTAGCGGTCGATGAAATCCTGGGGAAGGTCGGCGATGGAATCGGTGACAAGGGCGATATCGTATTTGCGGTCATTGACGATTTCGTACTGTTTGCGCATATCGTCGACTTTCTGGTCGATGATATGGCCGAACTCGCGCAGCTTGTAGAACACATCCTGCGGTTTGTTGGTATGGATGTGCAGCCGGACTTTCTCACTGTTGCCAGCAACGACGAGCGAGTCGCCTAGTTCATGCATGGCGACACGGATTTTCTTGGGACTCATGTTTTCGCCCTCGACGAGCGCTTCGGTGCAGTAACGGTAATCCTCATCCTCAAAACTTTCATGGCTTTTTGGAATCTCTTTTTCCGGATCGAAGGAATCGGTGTAGAGCTCATCCATCTTGTCATCGTTGATGAATTTCATGATGCCCTCGATGAAGTGGAAGAACCCCTTCGCACCGGCATCGACCACGGAATGTTTCTTAAGAACCTCGAGTGTCTCGGTGGTTTTCGATAGGGACGCTTTCAGACGGTCAAAGGAATGGCTGAGCAGTTGGGCGAAATCACGGGCGTTTGATTTCAGACTTCCGAGTGCTTCGCTCCATTCACGCATGAGGGTTATCATGGTGCCCTCGACGGGTTTTTCTATCGCCTCATAGGCGTAGGGGACCGCCTCGGCGGCGGAGTTGGTGAAATGTTCGATCGAGATGGTCTCACTGTTTTTCTCAAGCGATGTCATCAGACCGTTCAGGTACTGCGCGAAAATGATGCCCGAATTGCCACGGGCGCCGATAAGCGCCGCATCGGCGATGCTTTTGAGTGTGTCTTCCATGCTGTCATCGACTTGGCTTTCATTGATGATGGTGCGCATCATCGATGCGAGATTGGAACCGGTGTCGCCATCGGCGACTGGAAAGACATTGATGGCGTTGAGGGTGTTTTTCTGTTTGAGCACCTCTTTGGCGCCCGCGATGATTGAGTAATAGAATTTTTCCTTATCAAGTGTCATTGTTGTCATAGTGATCGTCTCCGTTTCAAATTAGTGTAAGAATCAGGTAACTGAGAGATGCTGTCGCACCGCCTAGAAAAGAACCCCAGGCGAGATCGGCGATGGTGACCAGCAAGGGCCAGTCTTTGAGGGTGGCGAGGTTGGTAAGGTCATAGGTCGCATAGCAGATGAAGCCGAACAGGGCACCGGAACCAAGCGCTAGAAGAAATGATTCGCTTTGCCACGCCGGAACAAGTACGAAATAGACAAGACCACCGATGAAAATAAGATAGAAAATGATGGCGGCCCACCAGTTCACATTCTGTTTCAACAAAGTGCCGATCTGGTTTTGATAGAAGCTTCTCGCAATGAGACCGAGCCACAACATATCGAGCAGAAAAAAGATGACGAGGGTGACGAGATACATTTTCAGATAGGTCACATTATCCCTTCTTTCTCAAATAAAACACTTCTATAATTTAGGATAGCACATCTTTATTGTTTTTTTTACAATAAAGCATTTCAAAACGGAAGTTTCGCATATTCTTTGCATGAAGGGGGCATGAGAGGTTAAAATTGGTTTGTAAGTCAAACTTAAAAAGGAGAATACCCTATGGCCAAAATGTTCAAAAGAAGCGCCACAATCAAAGGTGGAAGCGGTGGCAGACTGAAAAGCGAAAGCGGTGCGATCGATCTGAAACTTTCCAAGGCGGCTGAAGTCGGTGGCGAAGAGCCTTTCGCCAGCAACCCCGTCGAACTCTTTGCAGCCGGCTATGCGTCATGTCTCGCCAGCGCGATCGAGTTCATCCTCCATCAGGAAGGCAGCGAATTCGAAGAGATCCACGTCAAGGCTGTCGCCGGACTCCTCACCGATTCGGAAAACGGCGGCTTCAAAATGGATATCGAGCTGGAAGCCGACATCACCGGTGTCCCTGCCGAGGCGAAAGAAACTTTCATCCGCAAGGGTTATGAGTTCTGTCCGTTCACGAAAGCGACCGGCGGCAACATCGACTCGAAGCTCAAAGTGATCCAGTAATCAGGCTTCTCAAGCATAAAAAAACAGAAACCGCCGGGTTTCTGTTTTATTATATGAATCGCTTCAAAGAAGAAAAATGTTGTCCTTTGCACAGCGCGTTCTTTCCTCTTCGGGCCAGTAGGCGCTTTGGACCTCGCCGATGTGTCTTTTTTCAAGATAGAAAAGGCAAAGTCTGGACTGACCGATGCCACCGCCGATGGTGAGGGGGTAGTCCCCGTTTGCGAGGGCATTTCTATAAGGTGTGGTCGTCTCGGGCGACCCGTAGAAGATTTGGAGTTGTTCAAGCAGGGCTTTCTTATCCACCCTGATGCCCATCGAGGATAGCTCGAGCGCCCTTGAAAGCGGTTCGTGCCAGACGATGATATCACCGTTCAGATACCAGTCGTCATAATCGGGACTGCGCAGGTCGTGCGGTTGTCCGTCATCGAGGGCGTGTCCGATCTGATAGAGGAAGACGGCCTTTTTCTCGCGGGCGATAAGTGTTTCCCTCGTGTCCGCGTCCGCGTCAGGGTAGCGGTCTTTGAGTTCCTGCGCGCTGATCCAGGTGATCGAATCCGGCAGTTTTTCTTCCAGGACCGGATAATGTGCCGCGATTTTCCTGTCGATGGTCTTGAGGACCGTATAGAGTTTGTCGACGCTTTTTTTCAAAAAGGTGATGTTGCGGTCTTTCCCTGTGATCACTTTTTCCCAGTCCCATTGGTCGACATAAAGCGAATGGATGGGGGAGAGGACCTCATCGGGGCGTATGGCGTTCATATCCGTATAGAGGCCCTCACCGTTTTTGAACCCGTATCGTTTGAGCGCGTCGCGTTTCCACTTGGCCAAGGATTGCACAATTTCGAGTGTTTCGCCGTTATGACGGAAGGAAAGGGGCTTTTCCCTACCGCTTAACTCGTCGTTCAGGCCGCTGTCGCCGATTACAAAAGAGGGCGCTGAAATCCGTTCGAGGTTCATCGTCTCGGCGAGCGTATTCTCGAACCAATCCTTGATTCGCTTGATGGCACGTTCGGTGTCGATCAGTGTGAGTTTGCTTTTATACATGGGGACCACCTTTGGTTGTTTTGGCCGATTGCGGGGTATGGGCCAGGTTTTCATGCATTATACCAAAGCCGTAAATCAGTGTCAATCACATCCGAAAAAGCTGGGATAATTTTTCAGTAACCGGTCGGAATAGACAAAAAAGTTGGCAACGAAAAAATCACGGTTGATTGAATATTTTTGCGTTTCTTTGCCCCTTTTTTGGTATAATGTTCTTAGTATGGACACCAAAGGAGTCAGACTATGATGGAACTAGTGCTGAAACTGAGGCAGAGAATGCTCATGCCCGTGATCTTCATCATCCTTTTCGCCATGAGTTTTTTCGCCGCCGGTGAGCTTATCCCCGGTTATATCGATATTCTTAGAAGTCCGAGTGTCCTGATCAGTGATTATCTTCTGATCGGCGGGTTGAGTGCGACGCTTTTCAATGTCTCGACAATCATGCTGATCAACATCATCATGCTCAACCGGCTGAAGATGAAGATGACGGGACCGGTCTTCGCCGGTCTGTTGACGATTGCCGGGTTCTCCTTTTTCGGTAAGAATCTTTTCAATACGATTCCCATCTACATCGGTATTTATATTTATGCGAGAATGCAACGACTCGAATTCAAGTCGTTCATGATCGTGGTGCTTTTTTCAACCGGTATCTCGCCGATTGTGAGCTTCATGATCTTCGGCATCGAATGGCCGCTTTATGTCGGGATACCGGCAGGTTTGCTTGTCGGGATAATCACCGGTTTCATCCTTCCTGCCATCAGCGCGCACACGGTCCGTTTCCACAAAGGGTACAACCTCTACAATATCGGATTCGCCATGGGTGTGATCTCGATGTTCTATTCGGCCATCCTCAGAGCCTTCAATGTGGATTTCTGGCTGGGCGGTCCTACCACCGAGGCCTACCATAGTGAACTTCAGATTCTGACACTGTTGATGAGCGGTGTCTTCATCCTCAGCGCCTTCATCATGGACCGCAGGGTCCTCAAATCCTATCCCGCGCTTTTAAAGAGTTCGGGGCGGCTCGTATCCGATTTCATCAGGGATTTCGGTCGTCCATCGACGATGCTCAATGTCGGCATCATGGGCATCATCTCGCTGATCGTGTTGCAGATATTGAGCATCGAGATCAATGGGCCGGTGATGGGCGGTGTACTTACAGTCATGGGCTTCGGCGCCTTCGGCAAGCATCCGAGAAACGCCATTCCCGTCATGACCGGTGCCCTACTCGGCGCCGCTTTGACGCCGGCTTACAACATCGACATGGTGAGTATGGCGATCGCGGTGCTCTTCGTGACGGCCCTTTCTCCGGTTGCCGGCCGCTACGGGATTGTCGCGGGCGTTGTCGCAGGGTTCCTGCATATCATCATCACGCCGCTCGCCTTCACGTTCCAGGGCGGTTTCGACCTTTACAACAATGGCTTTGCGGCCGGATTTGTCGCCGCCGCACTCATTCCTTTCCTAGAAGCTTTGAAAAAAGACAAGCCCGAGGAGGAACGCTGATATGAGCAATCAGGAAATAAGAATCGTCACGAAGATCGTGAATGAACTGACCCACTTTTTCCTTTTGCACGGCCACAAGAAAATAAAGATCGAAACCTACCATGAGGATGAGGCGACCCTTTTTGTGATTACCGTTGAGAAGATGAGCACCACGCTGGCCGCCACCATCAAAAAGAAGGTCGACAGAGAACGCTGGCTCGAGATCGAGACGTACGGCTGGGAGCTGATCGGCGACATCGATTCGAAGAGCGAGCTGGAGATTGTCGGTCATCTGATCGATGAGGTCCACATCAAACATGACGGCGCAAAAAGCGTGGTCACCCTGGTGCGCAAGAATCGTTACCGCAAGAAGAAGTGAGCTTTTCGAACTCGGACGTCGTCGATGTTTTGTCGCAGGCGGCGACCCGGTTCATCAAACCAAATAAAAAGGTGACCACTTTTCCGGCGGTCACCTTTTTCAGTAGCTCGGATTGTCACTGTCGAGCAATGATTTCGCTTTTTCAGTGGTTTTGAAATGGACCTTGGCGAAACGGTTCAGAGTGTTCATACCACCGGACTTGATCAGTTTAGAGGCCTGGCGATCGACTTCCTTGCTGGCGCCTTTAAGCAGTTTGACACCCAGTTCCTTGCTCATCTTGTGCAGATGCACCAAAAAAGCATAGCGGGCGATGATGCTCGCGACGGCGACGGAGGCATAGAAAGTTTCGGCCTTCGTCAAAAACAGATCGGGACGGATCGGTTCCTTGAAAGATTTCAGATACTTGTGATAGGTCGTTTCCTGGCAGAACTGGTCGACGATGATTTTCGGTGTGTGGTCGATCTTCTGCAGGATCTTTTTATGGGCTTGGGCGTGGAGATAGGCCTTGAGCGTGTTGCTATTGTAGCCTTCGCTGATCAGTTTGTTGTATTTTTTGTTGTTGAGGATGAGCAGCGAGTGGGTGAAATGCTTGATCAGTTTCGGTGCCAGTTCGATGATCGCCTTGTCCGAGATTGTCTTGGAGTCCCTGACGTTGAGCTCCTTGGCAATTTTGACATCCTTGCCGCTCAGGTAAGCGGCGCAGACGGTCAGGGGACCGAAGTAGTCGCCGACACCCGATTCGTCACTGCCGATCGACGGCGTATAATACTCATGGTCTTCCGGAATCGGTCTGGGTTTTTGTGGGAGTTCGAACTTGTCCAGCCAGAAAAAATAGGCTTCCTCGGCCACTTTACCCTGGAACATGATTTTGCCGGTGCGGTAGACGGTAATGGTCAGGTTCTCGTCCTTGATCATCGCTCTGATGTGCTCGTTTTGTGTGATTTTTACATGGTGCCGGTAAAAATCTAGAAGCATTTGTGTCTGTTTTTCGGTGAGCTCCATCACAAAATTCATCTTTTTCACATCCTTTCCTTTATTTTAACATGAAATTTGATAGAATAATAGTTTGAGGAGGGATATTATGGCATTTGATGCAGAAATCCTCGAATTACCCAAAATCATCAAAACCCTTGTCAACCACGCCCAGACCGATTATGGGAAAAGTGCCGTCCGCAGGCTCGCTCCGAGTGCGGATGAATCCTTCCTTCGGTCTTCTTTCAGCGAACTCGCCGAGGCCTACCGATATGTCAAGGATGACCGGACGCCTTCTTTCGGCGGCATCCATGTGCTCGGTGAGGCTTTGAAAAGGGCCCGCATCTACGCGCAGATCGATGTCAAAGACTTCATCAACATCCTGAGCCATATCGATGCGGTCAGACGCATGAAAAGGGAGATGTACCGATATCCGGAAAGCATCGATGAAGCGTTCGCCATCTGCGATTACGCCGATGCGCTTGTCGATCTCAAGGAACTGAAAGCGGCGATCGACCATGTGATCGATCCCCGCGGCAACATCCGCGACGACGCCTCGACCGAACTTTCAAAAATCCGCAGCCGACTCCATATCACCGAACGGAGAATCAAGGAGGCCCTCGATGCCATCTTGAACAGGGAAAAGGACAGACTCACCGAAAAGATCATCACCGAGCGCTATGAACGCTATGTCGTGCCGGTCAAAATCAGTGAAAAAAACAATGTCAGAGGTACCATCCTCGATTACTCCTCGAGTGGCGAGACCGCCTATATCGAACCCGAAAGCGTACGGAATCTGAGTAGTGAGAAAGTGCGGCTTCAAGCCGAGGAAAAAAGAGAAATCGAAAGAATACTGCTCGAACTCAGCGCCCGGGTGGCGGAAAATCGCGGCGAACTCGAAAACAACATCAAGCAGTTCACCCATCTCGATCTCCTTTTCGCCAAGGCCCGCCATGGCTATGCCATCGAGGGCGCAATCCCCGAAATCGGGGATCGAATCGTCTTGATCAAAGCAAGACACCCCCTCATCCCTAAAGACGAGGTTGTCGCCAATACCATCAGTTTCGATGACGACAAGAAGATGATGGTCATCACCGGTTCGAACACCGGCGGCAAGACCGTCACATTGAAGACACTCGGTCTTCTCACGCTCATGGCGCAGACGGGTCTGATGATTCCGGCGATCACCGGCAGCGAAGTGCGGCTTTTCAAGAGTGTACGCGCCGACATCGGTGACGAACAGAGCATTGAACAATCCCTCTCGACATTCTCCTCGCACATGAGCCGCATCGTCGACATCGTCGGCAATTATGATGACGATCAGCTCATCTTGCTCGATGAGCTCGGCAGCGGCACCGACCCGAAAGAAGGCGCCGCGCTCGCCATGAGCATCCTCAATCATCTTTCCGATAAGGAAAGCATCGTGGTGGCCACCACCCATTATCCCGAATTGAAAGCCTACGCCTATACACGGGATTTCATCATGAACGCGAGTGTCGAGTTCGATGAGAAGACCCTCAAACCCACCTATCGGCTTCTTCTGAGAACACCGGGCGAATCCCATGCCTTCCTGATTTCAAGCCGTCTCGGTCTCGACCAGACAATCATCGATGATGCCAAAACCACCACGCTGACCGAAAAGGACGAAGTCAGCAGCCTGATTGAAAAACTGAAGACCGAAAGTATGAAGCTCGACCGGGAGCTGACCCGCTATGAACGCCTCAACAAGGAACTCGAAAGCGCGAAGAAAGAAGCGCTTTCCCTGAAAAGGGATCTCCAGAAAAAAAAGGAGACCATCAAGGACCAGGTGATGCGCGAACACGCCGCCGAGATGAACCGTCTCAAGGACGAAGCCCATCAGCTCATCGACGAGCTCAAAACCATGCGCGAACAATCCTTCAAAGCCCACGAACTCGCCGAGAAGAAACATGAAATCAGATCCCTGCAAAAAGAAGAGGAACAGACCTCGAAGACCGTCGGCCACACCTACAAGCCCGGTGAACGCGTCTATCTACTCAAATACAACCGCTACGGCGAACTTGTCAAAAAACAAAAAGACGACAAGTGGCTGATCAATATGGGCAATCTGAGCAGTGTCTTCAGCGAAGACGAGTTCGAATACGCAGGAGAGAGCGCGCCGGAGAAAAAAGAAGAAAAACAAACCACAACCGCCATCAGGAAAAGCGTCTCCGAACGTCTCGACTTAAGAGGCATGCGTGTGCATGAAGCCAAGGAAGAACTCGAGAAATACCTGGACGACTGTGCGCTTTCCAAACAACCGTTCGCGACCATCATCCACGGTTATGGCACGCTGGCACTACGCAAAATGGTCAAAGAGATCGTCGATAGGCATCCGCTTGTCAAACGTCACAGGGACGGCGAGAGCGGCGAAGGTGGAAGCGGTGCCACCGTCGTCTATTTCGAGTAAAACGCTTCGCACACAAAAAAACCAAAGGTAAATCGAGCAAATCAATTGTAATTGCATGAAGAAGTTTGTATAATGAATTTAGTTATGAAAAGGAGGAATTCCCATGTCAAAAGTCATTTATGCGGATAGTACCAACATCGACGAAAAAGTGAAGGACGGTCTCGTACTCCTTGATTTCTACGCAGACTGGTGCGGTCCTTGCAAAATGCTCAATCCGGTGCTCGAGCAGGTTGCCGAGGAGAACGACGATATCAAAGTCGTCAAAGTGAATGTCGATGAGAATATCGGTCTCGCTCAGCAATACGGTGTCCAAGGCATCCCTTCGCTGTTCGTCTTGAAAGACGGTAGTGTCGTATCGCAAAAAGCTGGCTTCATGCCCAAAGACGCCCTTGTCGAATGGGTAAAGAACGCATAGTCAAGCAAACTTGAAAAAAGGCAGGTTCCCAAACGGGAACGTGTCTTTTTTTGTCGATTTTTTTGGCTTTGAATGGCCTTTCGTGTATAATATAGACGGTGATAAAATGAACGGATTACTTATACTCAACAAAAAACGCGGCATGAGTTCCCACGACTGTGTCAACCATGTGCGCCTCTCCTTGGACACAAGAAAAGTCGGTCACGCCGGAACCCTCGATGTCGAAGCGAGCGGTGTGCTTGTCCTCGGCGTCAACAAGGGCACGCGGATCATGCAGTACCTTGATCAGGACGACAAGTCCTATGAGTTCACGGTCGCCTTCAATGAGGAGACCGACACGCTCGACCATACGGGAAAGACCATAAAGTCGGTCGATTTCCATGATTTCGAGAAGCTCGACAGTGTCCTCGAAGCGTTCACAGGCGACTACATGCAGACCCCACCCATCTATTCGGCGATCAAAATCAAGGGAAAGAAACTCTATGAATACGCCCGCAAAGACGAACCCATCCCGGAACTCACGCCCAGAAAGACCACCATTTACGAACTGCGAAGACTGAGTCCGCTGATGAAAAGAGGAAGCCTTTACGAGGCCGATTTTTTTGTCAAGGGAACCAAGGGGCTCTATGTCCGCAAACTTGCGCTCGACATCGCCAAAACACTCGGCACCCTCGCCCACACCACGAAAATACACCGGACCCGCTCCGGTGTCTTCACCATCGATGATGCCCATGATATCGAGGATCTCAAAGAAGGTAACTTCAGACTCCTGGGTCTCAATGAGGCCCTGCCGAACTTTCCCGCGGTGATCGCGGATGAAACGACGGTGCGCCGCATCCGTTACGGACAGGAGATCCGCTCGCCGGCCACCGAGCCTCTCATCAAGCTCGTCGATGAGGAAAAGAATCTTCTCGCCATCTATAAAAAAGCAGAAGGGGACCTTTATCGAGCCGATAAGGTGTTCCTTTGAAGAGGGATAATATGGAAATCATCACGATGAACGGAAACGGCATCCAGAAAAAAACCGCCGCGGCCATCGGCTTTTTTGACGGTGTCCACCGAGCCCACCGCCGGCTGATTGAGCAAATGATCACCATCGCGGAGCAAAAAGGTCTCGAAAAAGCGGTCATCACGTTCGACAAACACCCCAAGAATGTGCTCTTCGGAATCGACTATTACTATATCACACCGCTTCAGCGCAAACTCGAGAAACTTGCCGCCTTCGACATCGACAAGGTCTACCTGATCGAGTTCGACCAGAAGAAGGCGTCGATGGAACCCAGACGCTTCATCGAAAGATACCTGGACCATCTTGATACCCTCGTGTGCGGTTTCGATTTCACCTTCGGCCTGAGAGCGAGCGGCAACACCGAAACGCTCGAAAAGTTCGGCCGTTTCGACACGGTGGTCGTCGAGAAGCAGACCCATGAAGGCCACAAGATCGGCAGCACCCACATCCGCGACCTGATCCGGGGCGGCCGGGTCGATGAGGTTGTGGAGACTCTCGGCGAGTACTACCGTATCCGCGGCGAGGTCATCCACGGTTCAAAACAGGGGCGCACCATCGACTATCCCACCGCGAACATCGATGTCGGCGAATACCTCATCCCCAAAAAAGGTGTCTATGCGACCATGAGCAAAGTCAAAAACACCTGGTACAAATCGATGAGCAGTGTCGGGGTGAATCCGACACTGAGCGAGGGCACCACCATCAGCGTCGAGTCCTACCTGTTCGAGTTCGATGACACCATCTACGGCGAGGTCATCGACACGGTCTTTATCAAACGTCTGCGCGATGAGAAGAAATTCGACTCGAAAGAAGCGCTCGCCCGTCAGATCGACAAAGACGGGGAAGCGACACTAGCGATCTTGAAGGAGATGAGAATCGATGGGGGCATTGCTTAGGGATTATCCTGTGACCGGGTTTCTGATTTTTACATTCGTTTTCTCCTGGGCCATCTGGGCGTTGAGTCCGCTTATCGGCGCAGGCAGCGGGAATCTGAAGTTCTTTCTCGATATGACGGGGGCGTTCGGGCCTTCGCTTGTGGCGATATGGATCACGCTTTATTTCAACGCGAAAACCCCGATACCCCGCGTGGGGCTGCATCTTTTGCTGTTTGCTGTCAATACCGCGCTCGTGCTCTTCGCGGCCGTAACGATCTTCGAGATGACACTTGATCTTCCGACGGTGATCGGGGCCCTGATCCTGGCCGATGTCGCCGCTTATACCCTGAGCATCCCGGTTACACACCGGATGTCGGGTGACATCTTCAATTCGACGGTCAATTTGCGAATCGTCAACTGGAAGTGGGGTCTTTTGGCGCTGTTTTCGGTTCCGGCGGTCATGGTCGCCGGAAGTATCATCGACTGGGCGATGGGGGCGCAGTTCGAACCGATGGTGGACCTCGGCAGCGCGCCGCGCACCATCATCATCATGGTCGCCGCGCTCATTCCGATCGCGCTTTTCACTGGTCCGCTTGCTCAGGAACTCGGCTGGCGCGGGTACGTGATTCCAAGACTGATGAAACGATACAATCCGGTCATGCTTGCGCTTCTGGTCGGGTTCGTCTGGTCGTTTTGGTATCTACCGCTTCATTTCAACGGTTTCATCGAGGATGGCCTGGAGGGCTTTGTGTCAAGATTCGTCCTTCTTATTCCACTTTCGGTCCTTTTCATCTGGTTTTTCATCCGCAGCCGGGGCAGCGTCTTCGTGATGGTCCTCACCCATACCGGGATGGTGTTTTCGCTGATGTTGCTACCGCGCACACCCGAAGGACCTACCTACGGCCTTTATCTTTTGATGGCCTTATTGCTGATCATCGTTTTTTCGGACCCGCTGATGAGAGACCGGACCGAAGCCGGGCGGTATCTTCGTGCGGATATACGCCGGGACATGTGATTGTCGGATAAAACCCTTGCATTAACCAAAGATTGTGCTATAATGCCTATGGACCTGCTACCCGGTTTGACGTCCCTCAGCGTCCTACTGAGTTTCAGGTGACAAAATAGAAAAAGGAGGAACGACTCATGCTCAGCAAAGAAGACAAGAAGGCTCTGGTGGAACAATTCCGCACAAAGGAAGGCGACACCGGTTCTCCGGAAGTCCAAATCGCCATCCTGACCAGGGAAATCGAATATCTGAACACACACCTCAAGGAACACAAACATGATTTCCATTCGCGTCGCGGGCTTTTGATGAAAGTTGGACAGCGCCGCCGCCTGCTCAACTATCTGGCGAAAAAAGACGTGGAACGCTATCAAAAACTGATCAAAGCTCTCAAATTGAGACGATAGACAACAAAACAGGCGCGGATTTCCGCGCTTGTTTTTGTTTTTTGGCAGATTAGGTTTTCATCTGACTGGAAATTGTCTATAATGGTGTTGAGACTTATAGTAGGAGGTCACCGATGAAAGAACTTCCGAAATATTATAGATGGCTTATCTATCTGGGCGTCACCACTTTGTTGCTGACAATCATTTTTTTGCTGCGACTGATTTTCACCGATTTCATCGACCGCTTCATCCAGGCGCTGATCGCGATTGTCCTGCCATTTTCCATCGCGCTTTTCATCAGTTATCTGCTTTCGCCGGTCTTCAAGCTTCTCGAACAGAAACTGAAACAGCGCTACCGGTTCCTGAATACCATCCTGGTGATGGCCGGTGTCGCTTTCCTTCTTTATATCATCGGCCGCTTCGCGGGCGGGCTGATCTATGAACAAGGCGCGAACTTCATTAGGGAGGACTGGCCGAGGGTCGTCAGCGCACTTGATGAGTTCTTCGAAGACCGTGGTTTTCTGGAGGCGCTTTATGCGAATATCGCCGAAGTGCTCACCTGGGAGAACCTGAATGATCTCGATCTCGATCTGCTCGGCGTCTTTCGCAGTGTGACCAACATCATCATCACGATCGTGCTCGTACCGGTCTTTCTGTTTTTCATCCTCAATGACCGCCAGCGCATCTATGAAGGCATCCTCATCCTGTTTCCGAAATCGGTCCGTCACCATGCGGTTGAGCTTCTGAGCCGGGCGAACCGGGTCACCGAACAGTATTTCAACGGCCGTTTCGCCACCATGTTCGTGATGGCGATTGTCTTTACCGTGGTCTTTTTCATACTGGGATTCAGGGAACGGAGCCTGCTTTTTGGTTTCATGCTCGGCTTTTTTGATGTCGTTCCTTATGTGGGGCCCTTCATCGCGATGCTTTTGCCAGTACTCTACAGTCTCACCGATGAGACACTCATGTTTGGCGAATATGCACCGCTGGCGATCTTGATCACCGTCGTCATCGGCCAGCTCATCCAAAACAATGTTGCCCAGCCACTCATCATGGGCAGGGAAACAAAACTCCATCCGCTACTTGTGCTTTCTTCGTTTGTCTTTTTCGGCTATCTCTTCGGTGTTGTCGGCATCATTCTCGCCATCCCGATTACCGGGATGATCCGCACTTCCGTGGATTATGCCAAGGAAGTCCATCACAACCGGCTCAAGTTGGATAAAGAATTCAAGAAAAAAATCAGAGAGGACGTAGAAAATGAAAGTCATTAAGAATTGCAAACTTTTCACCATGGAAACCATCAACAACGAAACGGGCTTTGTCGCCCTCAAAGACGGTAAAATCGAGGCTACCGGCCGCGATTTCGATCCGAAAGCATACGAAGGCTATGAGATCATCGACGCCGAAGGCGCGATTGTCACGCCGGGACTCGTCGATCCCCATTGCCATATAGGCATCATGGAAGAGGGCATCCAGTTCGAAGGGAACGACACCAACGAAATCACCAATCCCATCTATCCTGAACTGAGAGGCATCGACAGCCTCTATCCCTTTGATTCCGCATTCCGCTACACCATTGCCGGCGGCGTCACCACGGTTGTGAGCGGTCCCGGCAGCGCCAACATCATCGGTGGCACCTTCACAGCGCTCAAGACGGTCGGAAAGACCGTCGAGGAAATGGTCTTCAAGGATGAAGTCTGCATGAAGATGGCGCTCGGTGAGAATCCGAAACGTGTCTATGGAACCCAAAAGAAGAATCCCGCGACAAGGATGGCCAGTGCCGCTTTGATGCGCGAATGGCTTTTTAAAGCCAAGGACTATCACGAACAGATGAAAAAATACGAGAACAACGAAGATGATGCGAAAAAACCGACCTTCGACATGAAACTGCACAGCCTGAGCCGTGTCTTTGACGGTATGCTTGTCAAGATTCACGCTCACCGCAGCGACGATATCATGACAGCCCTCAGAATTACCAAGGAGTTCGGTCTAAACGCGACCATCGACCACGGAACCGAAGCCCACCTCATTCCCGAGGCCGTCAAGGAAAGCGGCGTGCCCATCATTTTAGGCCCGACCATCGGCACCGGCACCAAATACGAAACCAAGAACCGTTCCTTTTCGAGTGCCCGCATCCTCGCTGAACACGGCATCCCGTTCGCGATCATGACCGACCACCCTGTGATCTCGCTTGAAAACATCATGGTCCAGGTCGCCCTGTTCGTCAAGGAAGGGCTCGACAGACAAAGCGCCCTTGAAAGCGTCACCAAAAGCGCCGCGGCACTGAACGGTATCGAAGACAGGGTCGGGTCCCTCAGACCCGGCAAGGACGCCGATATCGTGATCTGGGATGGGGACATCTTCGACATCATGACGCGCCCTTCCAAAGTCTATATCGACGGCAACCTCGTCCATGAGATCAGATAGGATGATAAGGTGAGCGCTTTTCTGGATATCCATCCCATTATTCTTTATTTTGTCATCTTCATTGTGAAAATCATCGAAGTCGCCATGTCCACCGTGCGTATTGTCCTGATCACCAAGGGCGAGAAACTGAAAGGCGCCACCATCGGTTTCTTCGAAGTCATCATCTGGGTCCTGCTCGCGGCGACGGTTCTGGTCGATGTCACCGAGGACCCCATGAAAGTGATCGTCTATTCCCTGGCGTTTTCGTTTGGTAACTATTACGGCAGTGTCGTAGAGAAGAAACTGGCCATCGGCACCGTCAAGATCGAGGCGATCGTCAAAAAGACCCACGGCAAACGGGTCTCGATCGCGCTTCGCGAGATGGGCTACGGTGTCACCGCCACTGATGCCTACGGCAAGGACGACCGCAAAGAGATTCTCTACATGCACATTCCCCGAAAGAAGATGGAAGAGGTCATCGAACTGATCCGTTCCTTCCAGGAAGACGTCATGATTACGGTCAACGATATCAGACCGGCCTACGGCGGTTACGGCATCCTGAGACGATAACTTAGAGCAACGACTTTGAAAGTCGTTGCTTTTTCATGAAAAATACCCAAAAACTATGCGAAACAGACATTTTATGATATGATACTAAATAGATTATATAAAAGATAAAGAAAAGAGGAAAAAAGAAAAATGAATGAAGCCAAAGTTTTTGAAATGGACTTCGACGGGCGAAAGCTCTCCGTGGAAATCGGTGGCGTTGCAAAGCAGGCGACCGCAGCCGCGATTATCCACTACGACAACACATCCGTACTCTCGGTGACCCAGGCCTCAAGAGAACCGGTGAACATGGATTTCTTTCCCCTGATGGTCAACTACACAGAGAAACTCTACGCGGCCGGAAAAATCCCGGGCGGATTTTTCAAAAGGGAAGGCCGTCCCACAGAACTCGAAACCCTTACCGCAAGACTGATCGACAGACCGCTGCGTCCTCTCTTTCCGGATGGATTCAGACATGAGATTCAGATCATCAACACCGTCATGAGCGGAAGCATCGACAACTCCCCGCCGATGACCGCCATGTTCGGCAGCAGCCTGACACTCGCCTTGTCCCCGATGCCTTTTGACGGACCGATTGCCGGTGTCACTGTCGGTAGGGTCGATGATGAGTTCGTGATCAACCCCACCGAAGAACAGATGGAAAGATCCGATATCGATCTGATCGTCGCCGGAACCAAAGATGCCATCAACATGGTTGAAGCCGGTGCGCAACAAGTCGACGAGGAAGTCATGCTCGATGCCATCTTATTCGGCCACGAATGGATCAAGAAACTCGTGGATTTCCAAAATGAAATCATCGCCGAATTCGGGCAGGAAAAAATCGAGTTCATACCTGAAGAAAAAGATGAAGAGATTGTCCGTTATATCCATGAGAATTATAAAGACAAAGTTCTGAAGACCGTTGAAGCCTACGACCGCGAACAACGCGGCGAGGACGTCCGCGCGTACAAAGAAGAAATCGAGCAACATTTCACAAACACCTATCCCGATCTGGACGAAGCCGAACTCGCCAGCAGAATCAAGGATGCCAAAAACGCCCTCGACGACCTCGTCACCGCGGAAATCAGACGCTCGATCGTTGAAAAGCAAATTCGTCCTGATGGCCGTAAACTTGATGAGATCAGACCGCTCGAAAGCAAGATCGACCTCTTTGAACTGACTCACGGAAGTGCGATGTTCACCCGTGGGCAGACCCAGGCTCTGAGTCTCACCACCCTCGGCGCCCTCGGCGAGCATCAGAAGATCGATGGCCTCGGCGACACCGAGAACAAACGTTTCATGCTCCACTACAACTTCCCGCCCTACAGTGTCGGCGAAACAGGCCGCTACGGCCCGCCGAAACGCCGTGAAATCGGTCACGGTGCGCTTGGCGAGCGCGCGCTCTTGCAGGTATTGCCGGAAGAGGAGGATTTCCCCTACACCATCCGTGTCGTCAGCGAAATTCTCGAAAGCAACGGTTCGACCTCGCAGGCCAGCATCTGCGCCGGTTGTTTGAGCCTGATGGCCGCCGGTGTTCCGATCAAGGCGCCCGTGGCGGGTATCGCAATGGGCCTCATCAATGATGGCGAGAAAAACTTCGTCCTTAGTGATATCCAGGGTCTTGAGGACCATATCGGCGATATGGACTTCAAGGTCGCCGGCACAAAAGACGGTGTCACCGCACTGCAGATGGACATCAAGATTGCCGGTCTTTCCAAGGATATACTCAAAGAAGCGCTTAAAGACGCGAAAACCGCGCGGATGAAAATTCTTGAGAACATGACCGCGACCATCGCCGAACCTCGTCCGGAAGTATCCAAGCACGCACCGAAAGTCAGAATCATGTTCATCGATCCGGACAAAATCCGCGATGTCATCGGCCCGGGCGGCAAACAGATCACCAAGATCGTCGAGGAAAACGACGATGTCAAGATCGACATCGAACAGGACGGACGTGTTACCATCATGCATACGAGAACCGAGCCGATCGACAACGCCATCAAGAAGATCGAGGACATTGTCCGCGTCGCGAAAGTCGGCGAAGTCTATAACGGCAAGGTCGTGCGCATCGAGAAATTCGGTTGCTTCGTCGAGCTATGGCCCGGTACGGACGGTCTGGTCCACATCTCCAAGCTGGACCACAAACGTGTCGAAAAAGTCGAAGATGTCGTCAAACTCGGCGACCGTATCGATGTGAAAGTCATCGGCATCGACGATCGCGGCCGTGTCGACCTCTCCAGAAAAGCGGTTCTGCCTCGCCCCGAGAAATCGGACAAACCAAAACCAAAAAACAAGGCACCAGAGAAAAAATAACGTAAAGCGTATTTATAAAACTTGCAAAAAAGAAGCGATTCGTTTATAATGAGTTTGCGTTTCGGGTAATCGAACCGTCATGCCAACGACGGTTAGGAAAGTCCATGCTAGCACATTCTGAGATGAATGTAGTGTTTGCGATAGCGGAAACAATAACGCTATGCACCATTTGATGGTGACGGCTGAGAAAATACCTCTTTGAGGTATGAGTATCTTTAAAAGTGCCACAGAGACGAGCCCGGCCCGAAAGGGACGGGGTGGAACGGGTAAACCCCGCAAGCTAGAAACCCAAACTTTGGTAGGGGCACTCCTCTAGGGAAATCAAACCTGTGGAGGAGGCGCTTAGGCGCAGATAAATGGTTACCGCCCGCAAGGGTACAGAACATGGCTTATAGAAACGCGAATTAAAAAGGACGCTCTTCGGATCGTCCTTTTTAATTTTTCAAAACGGGGATAGCTTCGTTGTCCCTTTTTTGAATGGTTTAATGGAAGTGAAGAACCGGTTTTCATCATTCGCTTTTACCAGTCTTAAAACATTGAAATTGCAAGGGATTTGGTGTACAATAGTTTAAGCGTTCAAGAAAGGAAGATTTCCCATGGACAAAAGAGATTTCACAGCCATTGAAAAAAGACAGAAAACCATCCGCAATTTTTCCATCATTGCGCATATCGATCATGGGAAAAGCACGCTTGCCGACAGAATCTTGGAACTGACAAAATCAATCACCGCCAGGGAGATGCGCGAACAACTTCTCGATTCGATGGACCTTGAAAGAGAGCGTGGCATCACCATCAAACTCAATGCCGTCGAGATAGCATACGAGCACAAGGACGGCAACACCTATATTTTCCACCTGATCGACACGCCGGGCCATGTCGACTTCACTTATGAGGTGTCCCGGTCACTCGCAGCCTGTGAAGGTGCGCTCCTTGTTGTCGATGCGGCCCAGGGTATCGAAGCGCAAACCCTCGCCAATGTCTATCTCGCCCTCGATAACGATCTCGAGATCCTCCCCGTCATCAACAAAATCGATCTGCCTTCGGCAGATATCGGTAAAGTGAAGGACGATATCGAAGATGTCATCGGTCTTGATGCCTCCGATGCCATCTTGGCCAGTGCGAAAGAGGGCAAGGGCATCGAGGAGATTCTTGATCAGGTCATCGCGAAAATTCCGGCGCCTCAGGGCAATCCGCGAGCCCCACTCAAAGCCCTTGTCTTTGATTCGATCTATGACCCTTACCGTGGTGTCATTCCTTCAATCCGTGTCATCGAGGGCACCATCGGAAAAGGCGACATCATCCAGATGATGGCCAACGGTGTCACCTATGAGGTCAGCGAAGTCGGCGTGACCACCCCGAAACAGGTCAAACGCGATTATCTGGGCCCCGGCGATGTCGGTTACCTCGTGGCATCGATCAAGTCGGTCGAGAATGTCCGTGTCGGTGACACCATCACACACAAAGACAATCCGGCCTTATCCGCGCTGCCCGGATACAGGACCCTGAACCCCATGGTCTTCTGTGGCCTTTTCCCGATTGACTCGAATCGTTATAATGAACTCCGTGAAGCGCTTGAAAGACTCAAACTCAATGATGCCTCACTCATTTTCGAAGCGGAGAATTCCCAGGCGCTCGGTTTCGGTTTCCGCAGCGGTTTTCTCGGCATGCTCCATATGGAGATCATACAGGAACGTCTCGAACGGGAGTTCAACATCGAACTGATCGCGACCGCACCGAGTGTCATCTATCATGTCTACATGAACAACGGCACTATGCGCGTAATCGATAACCCGAGCGACATGCCCGATAACCAGAACATCGACCGGATCGAAGAGCCGTTTGTCGATGCGACCATCATGTGCCCGAAAGAATATGTCGGCAATATCATGGAACTCTGCCAGAACAAGCGAGGCCACTTCAAAAACATGCAGTACCTCGGCGACTACCGTGTCCAGCTGACCTACGACCTTCCATTGCTGGAGATCGTCTATGATTTCTTCGACAAGCTCAAATCGTCATCGAAAGGCTACGCTTCCCTCGATTACGAACTGAAAGGCTACAAACAAAGCAATCTCGTCAAGATGGACATCCTCATCAACAATGAAATCGTCGATGCGCTTTCCACGATCGTCCACCGCGACTTCGCCTACAAACGCGGAAAATACATTACCGAGAAACTGAAAGAGATCATCCCGAGGCAAATGTTCGAGGTTCCCGTCCAGGCGTCGATCGGCAATCGCATCATCGCTAGAAGCACCATCCGCGCGATGCGCAAGAATGTGCTTTCCAAATGTTACGGCGGCGACATCTCCCGGAAGAAGAAACTGCTCGAAAAACAAAAAGAAGGTAAGAAACGCATGAAGACGGTCGGTTCGGTCGAAGTGCCGCAGGAAGCCTTCCTCTCCGTACTATCCATAGACGAATAACACGCCTTTCGCGTGTTATTTTCTCATTGTCCGGACCCTTAAAACCCCGGATCCATGTTATAATCAAAGGTGATATCATGTACGCACTTTATATTCATATCCCGTTTTGTTCGCGCATATGCAGTTACTGTGATTTCGTGAAGGAAGTCGCTGGTGAAGACAAAAAGGATGCCTATACCGAGGCCTTGTGTCATGAAATCGTCCATCACAAGGCTGAATACGGCGAACTAAGGACCATCCATCTCGGTGGCGGCACGCCTTCGAGCCTCTCCCTTGACAATCTTCACAAGATCCTAGGCACACTCACTAGCCACATCGACATCACCGGACTGAAAGAGTTCGGCGTCGAGTGCAACCCTGCCGACATCACTCCGGTCTTCGCGCGCCTGTTATCGCACCACGGCGTGAACCGCATCAGTCTCGGGGCACAGACCTTCAACGACAAACACCTGCGCACCCTGAACCGCGACCATGACGGAAGAACCATCCGAGAAGCGGTCCGGATTCTCAAAGATGCGGGCTTCATCAACATCAGCATCGATCTTCTGTTCGCTCTTCCGGAGCAGACAACAGAAGAACTTTTAAACGACCTTGAAGCCGCCTTGGCCCTCAAAATCCCCCACATATCCTATTACAGTCTGATTCTGGAGCCGGGAACACGGCTTCATACCCTCTACAAAAAAGGCACCCTCGAACTCCTCGATGAGGATACCGAATCCGAGATGTATCTTCAGCTCATCGATACGCTCACAGGTGCAGGTTACGGCCATTATGAAATATCGAACTTCGCACGCCCGGGTCACGAGTCAAGCCATAACAGCGCGGTCTGGGAAGACAGGGATTACCGAGGTCTTGGTGCCGCCGCCCATTCGAAACTGGCCAACCGCAGACACTATAACGAAAAACGGGCGAAAGACTATATCACTCAGGTCGAAAAGTCCGGTCGTCCTACCCACTACGACTACCCGTACGAAGAACCCAGGGACTATCTTCTGATGGGGCTGCGGCTTCTAAGCGGCATCGACCTCGCCGCCTTCGAAAAAAGATTCTCCAAACCGCTTCTCATCCTTTATCCCGAACTCGCACGGAAAGTAGAAGAAGGCCTGCTCGAGATTGCGGACGGACACCTCAGGTTCACCAAAGCGGGTCTGCTTCTGGGCAACGAGATTTTCGCGTTACTATAGGAGGCCACCATGTTAAGACAACTGCTCAAGGAATACGAATACGAACTCAAAGCGTCCTCACACCTGAGCAAGAACTCCGTGGCGGCTTATTTGAACGATCTGAAACACTATATCGACTACCTGGAGAAAAAAGAGATCAGAAATCCCCAGGCGATCACCAAGCACACCATCAAACAATACCTCATGGTGCTCAGAAAAAAACACCGTACGCCTTCGACGGTCTCACGTAAACTGAGCGCCCTTAAAGCATTCCACCAGTTTCTGCTCGATGAGAAGGAAGTCACCGACAACGTCATTTTGAACGTCCACCGCCCCAAGCAGGAAAAAAGGCTGCCCGATGTGCTCACCCTTGAAGAAATGGAAAGCCTTCTTGAAAATGTTGAAGGCACCAACCCGCTTGCACAACGCAACCGGGCCATGATCGAACTCCTCTACGGCAGCGGCCTCAGAATCAGCGAGCTTACCGGACTGAAAGTCAACGACCTGCATATCAACCAAGGACTCATCAATGTCCACGGCAAAGGCGATAAAGAACGCATCGTGCCAATCGGTGCGATGGCGGAGAAAGCACTCAAGCGCTATCTCGAGGACGGCCGGCTCAAACTCAAGAAAGCGCCCACGACCCACGTCTTTTTGAACCGCCTTGGAAAGCCGGTCAGTCGCGTCGGTTTCTACAAGGTGCTCAAGGACATCGCCTTGAAAGCCGGGGTGAACAAGAATGTCTCCCCGCACACGCTCAGACACTCCTTTGCCTCGCATCTGCTTGAAGCCGGCGTCGATCTGCGCTATGTCCAAGAGATGCTCGGTCACGTGAGTGTCTCGACCACCGAACTTTACACCCACATCAACAAAAAACAGCTCATCGCTGTTTATGATGCATACCATCCACATGCGAAAAGGAGAGATTAGATGTATAAACGTGTATTTCTTATTGTGATAGACAGTGTCGGAATCGGTGCGTTGCCCGATGCGAAAGACTATGGTGATGAGGGTACCAATACCCTCGGCAACATCGCCCGCGCCGAAAATGGCATCACCCTGCCCAACATGAAAAAACTGGGCATCGGAAACCTTACCGAAATCAAAGGTGTCGACCCTGTCGAAAATCCCGAAGGTTACTGCGCACGCATGGCCGAGATCAGTGTCGGCAAGGACACGATGACCGGTCACTGGGAACTGATGGGACTCAAGGTCGAGACGCCGTTTCAGACCTTCACCGATACCGGCTTTCCCGAATCCCTGATCAAGGAACTCGAAAGAAGAACCGGCCGCAAGGTTGTCGGCAACAAGGCCAGCAGCGGAACCGTTATTCTCGATGAGTACGGTGAGCACCAGCTGAAGACCGGCGATCTGATCGTCTACACTTCGGCCGACAGCGTCCTGCAGATCGCTGCCCACGAGGAGAAGGTCGGATTGGATGCGCTCTACGAAGCCTGCGAGATCGCCCGCGAACTGACCATGAAAGAAGAATACAAGGTCGGGCGGGTCATCGCAAGACCATTTGTCGGAAAAAAGAAAGGCGAGTTCAAACGGACCCCGAACCGTCACGACTATGCGCTGAAACCCTACGCCGAGACCACGCTCGATTTTCTCAAGGAAGCCGGCTATGACGTTGTCGCTTTCGGCAAGATCGAAGATATCTACGACGGCGAGGGCATCACCGAATCCCATCGCCAGAGCGACAACAAGGAAGGCATGGAGAACTATATCGCCTACGCGGACAAGGATTTCACCGGCCTTGCGTATCTGAACCTGGTTGATTTCGATGCGAAGTACGGTCACCGCCGCGACACCAAAGGTTACAAGGATGCGCTCGAGGAATTCGACGAGCAACTCGGCGACCTGCTTGAGAAGATGAATGATGACGACCTGCTCATCATCACCGCGGACCACGGCAACGACCCGACGCATACCGGCACCGACCATACCCGCGAGTATGTGCCGCTGCTCATTCACAACAGGATCCTTGGCGGCGGGCGTCTTTCGGACCGGGAAAGCTTTGCCGACATTGCGGCGACCCTGTCTGAGAACTTCAAGGTGAAACGCCCGCCCTACGGAAAGAGTTTTTTGGACCATCTGGAATAATCCGCCCGAGATAACCATCAATCAACGTGATTCATGAAAAACCGGTTGCATCCTTCGACCGGTTTTTTTAATAAGTGCGGATGATAACCATCCAGCATGAACTTTGAAGGCTTGACAGTTACGAAGATATAATCTATAATACAGATTGACAAATGGATAGTCTTCGGGGCAGGGTGCGATTCCCGACCGGCGGTAAAGTCCGCGAGCGCAAGCTGAATAGGTGTGATTCCTATACCGACAGTAGAGTCTGGATGGAAGAAGAATGTGATTTTTAGTGTTTTGCCATGCCCACGGACTATCCGTGAGCATTTTTTATTTCAAAGGAGAATGAAAATGAAAACGAACCGTATCCTTCACAATGTGGTCATCGCCAATCTCGCGGCCATCTCCGCGGTGCTTTATATGACGATCAAAATACCCTGGCCCTACGCCACGTTTCTAGACATCCAGTTTTCGAATCTCCCCGCCATCATCGCCGGTTTCGCGCTCGGTCCCGTGAGCGGTGTCGCGGTGGTTCTGATCAGGACGCTGCTCAAGCTTGCGCTCACCGGCACTTCCACCATGTATGTTGGCGAATTCGCCGATGTGCTGATCAGCACGGCGACGGTCGTCGTGTCTTCTGTGATTTATCTGAAACTAAGAAGCAGGAAGGGGGCGCTTCTGGCTTCTTTCGCGGGCGCATTCACCTGGGTCGTCGTGGCGGTGCTGGCCAATTATTTCTTCCTCGTCGACTTCTATATCCAGTTCTTTTTCGGTGGCGATGCGGCACCGCTGATCGGAATGATGAGCCGTATTCCCGGCATCAGCGAGGATAACTGGATGCATCTTTACATCCTGTTCGCCGCAATACCGATGAACATTGTCCTTGCGACCCTCGTCTACGGTATCACTTTCATTGTCTATAAACGGATTTCCCATCTGATCGACGATCTCAATGAGAAGTTTTTCCCGGCGCCGTCAAGCGATCCCCTCCGGGATGACACGGCAGACGAAGGACGCCTTCCAAACGCGTGAAACCACAAAAACACACCCATCATTCAAACCGGTACAGTGCCCGCCTTGTTTTCAAAAAAAGATTTGTCTTTTAAAACGAAATGACCACCGATCGCGCTTTGATTGATGGTTTGTCAATCCTTGTTGGAAGGCTGGTTAAAAATGCCTGATACCAAGCCGGGACTTTCACCGTAGAACGGTTTTCTGCGATCTTATTTATTTTCAGTACTTCTGGAAATCACATCACGGCCGGTGGGTTTCGCCTGCGGCTTGACCATTTCAAAAAAAGACCCCACCATTCCTTCTTGGATGATGTCTCTTTCCAAGCCGGCGTGGTGGGGTCTTTTCATGATTTGCGTTTGAGGTAAGATGTCTGCGAGGTGATGACATCGCCTTCTTTGAGGGTGTCCATATGGTACAAGTAGGTGTCGCCCATGAGATAAAGACGAATCTCGTACTGACGGTCTAAGTAACCGTCATTGAAAAGAAGGACACGGTTGCCGTGGATTTTTCCGGTGGCGGTGAAATCGCCTTGACCCATGGTGACCTGACCCTCAGCGACGCTTATGGACATATCCTTGGTGATGGGCGTGTCTTTCAGTCCCTCGGCGGTGATGGAGAGGGTCTCGGTGTCTTTGATGGCAATGGTTTCCTCATAACGATGGACGACCGGCGCTCTGCCGGGGGCGAAGACGCGGTCTTCGCACACCCATCTTCCTTCCAGGAAAGCGAGGATCTCGTTCGGTTTATCTTTCATGGCAACCTCCCGGCGGTCAGACTTTGTATTTGTTGCTGAGATTGTTCCGGGCTTCCTTCAGTTCCTTGTCAAGCTGTTTTCTGACCTGTTTTTCTTTTTCCTGCTGTGATGATGACGCCGCGGACAGGAAGCTCTTGTGGGCTTTGTAGACGGGATGAAGGGCCTGGTCCAGAGTCTTCTTCAAACGTTTGATGGCCTGCTTGCGTTTTTCCAGGTTCGCTTTCAGGCTCCGGCCGTACTCCTTGCGTCTTTGTCTGTGTTCCTTTTTGAGTCGTTTGAGGCTTTCTTTCAGGTCGAAGCGCAGTTCCTCCAGGTCCGTGCCGACCACGAGGGTGCCGATTTCTTTGATTTTCTCCTCATGCGTCCGCAAGAAGGCTTCCTTCTCCGCCTCGATGGATTTCAGGCTTTCTTTGAGCTCCTGTTCGGCGCCTTCGACGCGTTTGTTGAAGCGGGTTTCGGCCTGTTTCTTCTGAGTGATGAGGATATCGAGTTTTTCTTTCGCATCCTTGTCTTCCTGGATGTCTTTGAGTGCCTTGTCGAGCGCTTCGATACGCGCTTTCGGACCTTCGGTCTTCTCCTTATGGAGGCGTTTGGCATCCGCCAGCGATTCCTCGTATCGCTTTTTCGCCGTGGTGCTGGCCTCGTCTTCGATACCGGGAGAAAGACTGTCTTTTGAGCGGGATTCCGTGAACTGGCTTAGTTTTTCTTCGCTGTTTTCAAGAAGGGCGTTGAAGGTCTGAATACTTTTGTCGCGTATCTTCTTGGCGTCGAGACGGGCTTTCTCGGCGCGTGTTTTCGCATTGTCGATCTGGTCGCGGTAGCGTGAGACGTTGGGGTCGTTGTTTTCGTTTTCGTTGATGCGTTCAATCTTCTCGTCGTAGGCCGCCCGGATTGAGGCTTCTTGCTCGCTCAACCGTTTTTTGTCTTTCTGGGCGGTGAAAAGAGCCTGTTTATAGGCGAGGTCTTCGAGCTTGCGGTCTCTTTCCTTAATCAGTTCAAGACGGTCCGTACGGTATTTCTTCTGGTGTTCTTTCAGTTTCTCTTCCGCGTATTCCAGCTCTTTTTTCAGGGACTGTTCAATGTTTTTTACCCGGAGGTCGTATTCATTTTGTGCGTATTCGATCTGCTGGTTGGCGAAATTGATCTGGCTTTCGAGGGTGGTCGAGACCATGGTCTTGTTCACGTCATAGCCGATGTTCAGCCGTTCCGCTTGGACTTTGGTCAGCGAGATCTCGTTGTCATAGACGGACTGGTTTTTCAAAAGCTGAAGCTCGTATTCGCGGTCGGCGAGGTTGATCAGCGCGTTTTGATATATCTTGTCGTTCTGGAGGTTTTCTTCCTCGGTGAGCTTGGTGATTTCACCGTTTCCTTGGATGTCGGTCATCTGTTTGTCGATGCGCGCGCAGTCGATCTGGTGTCTGAGACGGAAGGCGTGTTCCTTGAAAGCGAAATCGAGTTTCGGTTTGAGGGCGCGTTCCTTGAGATGTTTCATCATGATGCGTTTGGTCAGTTCGAGCTGTGATTCGTTGAAGGTCCTTTTCATCGGTGTCAGGTGTTCGAGCATCTCGATCTCGGTTTCCCGGAAATGGACGTGACGCACCTCGAGTAGGTCTTGGAACTTTCTGATGAAGATGAGCACGGTGTCGATGAACGATTCGTATTGATCGATTTTATCTTCAAGTTGACCTGTGAAGGTCCGGTTGAACTCGAAATCGTGACGAAGGCCCTCTTTGTCGTCATTGAGCTTGAACAGTTCGGCGGAATCGCCCTTGTGGATTTTGAGCGCGGCTTTCTTGAACTTGTTCTCATAGCGTTTATTCAGATAGTCCATTTCGAGTTTCTTTTGTTGCTTGCGGAGTTTTTCGGTTTTCGAAGCGACTTTCTTGCTGACTTTTTCTTTCAGTTGCTCTTCGAAAAGGTGGGTGGATTGTTTTTCTTTTTTCTCATAGGCCTTTAGAAGGCCCATCAGTTTGTCGTGGTCGTTTTGTTTTTCGGCTTTGATGATATCCAGCCTCAAAGATTTTATTTCCTGTTGGAGTGCTTCTCGGTTTTCTTTTTCGCTTTCGAGTCGTTTTGCGTGTTTGGCCTTGAGGGCGTTCAGGTTGTCATCGAAGACATTGCGGATGCGGCTCTCGAGTTCGGCGTACTGCTTTTTGAAGTTTGATTCGATTTTCTTGTCTTCTTCTTCGAGGGCTTTCTCGCGTTCGTCCATGCGGCTTTTGATCCGCTCGTCGAGGCCCTCGTTGGTGCTTTCGGACTGTAGGACGTGCTTGCGGTCCTCAAGGGATTCAAGTAATTGACCGGGGAGTCTACCGAAGGTTTCGGTGAATGGCCCCGCCTTATCGTTGAAAGAATCGACAAGTGTCGAGAGTTGTTTTTGGTTGGGATGGTCTTGCGAGAAGTAGTGCCGGCTTTCATCCATGGTCGCGCTGATGAAGTCGGTGATGGCCGCTTTGAACGAATGCATGAAAGGCGGGATGTCCTTTTGGGTTTTGAGGCTTTCTTCGATGGTGGAAAAGAGCCTGTTTTTGAGGCTTTCGAGGCCGGCATCATCGTCTTCTTCAAGATAGCTTTCTATGTTTTTCGTCCGCATTTCATCGAGCGCATCGAAAATGCGGTTTCTCGAATCGAGCAGATAATCGAGCTGTTTCATGGTGGTGTCGCGGTCTTTGCTGTTGATGTCGTTTTTGAGCCGTTCGATGTCCGCGTTCAAAACACGCAGCTTCTCTTGGGTCTGCGACAGTTTTTCCTGGTGGGAGGACTTGACCTTCTTATTGGCCTCTACCACTTCGCCGATGAGTTTTTGCAGGAGTGCGCTTTCTTTTTGCAAATCTTCATCGATGAGGTCGGTGACACTTTTTTTTGTGTCGGTCTCGGGGTTCAGGTCGTATTTTTTGGCCATGAAGCGGACTCCTTTCTGCCTGTCAATCGGTTGACTGGATGTTTTTGATTGTGTTTTCCATGTAGGCTTTGATGATATCATCCTGGGGACTGAAGAGTTTTTCGGGTGTTCTTGTGGCGCTCAAGTCCTTGATTCTGCTTTCGGACATGATGGTTCGCACATTGTGCATGAGTGTGTCGTAAGCGGTCTTATATTTGTCGTAGAGCCCGTATTCCTTGTCTCTGATGATCTCCTTGAGGTGGGTCCGACGGGCTTGTTTGATTCTGACTTGATCATTGATTTTCCTGATACCGGTCTCGATGCGGCTTTCAAGACGTCCTTTGGCGGTGAGAATCTGTTCCTCATATTTTTCGAGGGTCTCATTGAGTGTTCCGTTCAATGCACTGAGGGCTTTTTCCTTCTTGTCACGCAGCTTGTCGACCGACGCCTGTTTGGTTGTGTTGATATGGTCATAGCGGTCGGCGTTCGCTTGTTGGAGCTCAAGGGCGGTGACTTCGATATCCTTCAGGGTGCTCTCGGCGTTCGTCCTGGCGGCATCATAGAGATTGTGGGCGTCCTCGAGCCGTTCGTCGACTTTGCGCATCTGCGCTTGGTAGCGATTTTCGATGGCTTCTTTGCGTTGGGCGTTACGGTTGTTGATATCCTCTTTTTCAGCCTCGGTTTCCGCATGCAATGTTTTTTTCTTGTCGAGATAGGTCTCGTCGAGGTTCGCGATTCTGTCCTTGATTCTATCGAGACTGTCGGTTTTCTCCTTGCAAAGCTGATAGAGGTCTTTCATGGTTGTCTCTTTTTCTTCGCGTGCCTTCTCTTCGATGGCGTCGATGGCTTTCTCATAGTCTTTGAGAATCGCGGCTCCGTTTTCGCTCAGCGGGGCGAGGACTTCCTTGAACCGTCTTTTCTCCTCTTCCTTGGCGAGTGTGAGCGAGTGTTTCGCTTTTTCAAGCAACTGCTCGTCATGTTCGACAAACGGTTTGAAGAGGCTGTTGATGGTTTCCTTGGTCTGTTTGTGGTAATCGTTCAGTATGGTTTCAAGGCGCTCTGCGCAGTGGCGCATAAGTGCCTTGACCGCACGTAGCTGCATGGCTTCATTGCGGCGCATCGTTTCAACGGGGCGTTCGAGCGTGGTCTCGATGTCCCTGATGATCGTCTCTTCCTGGGTTTCAAGATCCTTGAGACTTTCCTTGTACCAGGTGTCGATTTTCTGGTGCTCGAGATTCCGCTTTTTTTCCTTGGTCTCGGATTCATCGACCTGCTTATCCTCGATTTCCTTGATAAAGGTGTAGGCCTCTTCTAAATTTCTGGTTGTGTTGTGGATGTGTTCGATCAATTCGCTTCTGAAGGGTGGCGCGACGATCTTCAATGTGTCTTTGAGAGAAGTGGCGGTCTGTTTGAAGGTTTCTTTGTAGGAATGGATCCGGGTGAGCAGGTCCTTATGTTTTTGGCTCACCGGATTCAAGCGTGCATCGACCATGCTGCGGACATCCTCGATGGTGGCTCTTGCCTTCGCACTTTCGCGTTCGTAGGCCTGCTCGATGAATTTAAGATTGTTTTCGTGTCTTTTCTTTTCCTCGGCGATGGCGTCTTCCAGGTCTCTTTTGTCTTCTTCGTATTTGTCGCGGGCGTTTTCCCGGCTTTCCTCGTACTGCTTGTCGATCCGGTCTTCCTTGGTTCTTATCTGGGTTTCGATGCGCTTTAGGGCGTGGTCTTCCTGCATTTTTCCCAAGGCGAGCCGTTCGGCGTCGTTTTCTTTCTGGGTCTCGAGTTCGGCTTTGCGCATCGTGTAGTTCTTCTCGGCTTCCATGTGGTTGATTTCTTTTTTGTTCGACAGGATTTCGAGGTCGATGGTCCTGCGGGTTTCGAGTTGCGATTTATCCGTACCGGCCTGGTTCTTGCGAAGCACGTAGAGGTGCGCCGCTTTCTCCTTTTCAAACTCGGTCTCGAGGGTCTCAAGCACGGCTTTTTTCGTGGCGATCAAATCGTTGAGGGTCTGAAGCTCTTTTTCGATTTCGACACTGTTCAGGGCTTCGTGTTCCTGAATCAGGAAATCAAGATCGATTTCCTCCCGCTTTTTCTCGTGTCTTTTCTGGCTCAGCTTCATGTCATAGCGCAGGGCGGCGTCCTTTTGTTCGGCGTCTATGCGTTCCTTGGTGGTGCTGATTTCCTTGCGGGCGTCCTTGGTATCCAAAAAGAAGCGGATCTCATCCATCTCGTCGTAGTAGTCCTGGACGGTGTTGGTGGTGTTGATGAGGTGGGTGATCCGTTCATTCTCAAATTCATGGAGCGCTTTGAAAAGGGATTTGAAAAGCGCCTTGAGGGCATCGAAATTGGCTTTGGGGTGGCTTTCATCCAAGAAAGCGCCGAGCTTGTTGAAAAGCTCGGGTGTGGCGGTTTGAAAGATGTCGAGTTTCTTTTTGACTTTGGATTGATGGTTGTTGAGGAGTTTTTCGTGTTCGTCGAACTCGCCTTTGAGTGTCAAAAAGGTTCTCTGGGCGGTTTCTTTGAACATCTTTGAGGTATCCTTCGTCATCTTTTCGATTTGATTTGCGTGGTCGCTGAGGGCCTTCTTGCGCATATGGTTGAGTTCGATCTGACGGTTGATATCATCATGGGTTTTTTTGTCGATGCTTTCTTCGCCCTTGGGTTTGAGCAGAGCCTTCAGACGGTGCGTCTCGTTACGGGTGTCGAATTCGAGGTCCTTGAGGAATGTCTCAAGAAAGGAAGCGACGGTCCGGTCGGCATCGTCAAGAATGCCATTGAAGGCGTCGAAGGGCTTTTTCAGTTCGCCGCCGGTCTTGCTCAGATAGGCGCGTAGTTCGCGGATGGTGGTGTTGATGCTTTTTCTGAGTGCATTGACCTCGTATTCGACCGCGCTGTTTTCTTCGCCAAGCTCATCCCTGATGGCCTGGTTCTCTTCGTCAAACGTGGTTTCAAGCGCGTCGAAATCCTTGTCGAGGATGTCTTCTAAATTCTCAAGATTCTTTTGTTCATGGGCGTGGGCTTTTCTGATCTTTTTGATGAGTTTCGCGAGTTTTTTCTGGTATTTTTCGCGGTTCTGCCTGAGATTGTCTTCGTAGAGTTTCAGTTTTTCACCGTAGACCTGGGTTGTTTCCTGGTGCTTGAGCTCGATTTCAGCGAGCGCACGGTCCTTTTCTTTTTCGATGGTCTCGATTTCTGTTTTGAGGGACTTGAGTTTTTCCTCATGGTCAGTGCTTAGGGATTTTATTTTGCGGTCGACATCCTTTTTCGCTTTCTCAAGGATGGTTTCTTGTTTTTTGATGTCCTCATCATGCGCCTTCACGGTCTTCTCCATCGTCTGTGCGTGGTCCTTTTGGGTTAGTCGAAGGTCGTTTTGGTAGGCTTTTTCATTCTCCTGGAATGTCTTTTGGGCCGATGAAAGGATTTTATCGGAACGCTTCTTGAGCGATTCGATGTTCTTTTGAAGCGGTGTGATCTGCTTCTGTATCCCGGTCTCGATGGCGTAGAGTGTCTTTTCTAATCCGCCGGTGTCGTCTTTTATTCTAGCCATGGTCTGCCTCCTGACATATAAGGATAAAACAATTCACAATATAGTATATTTTATCACAGGCACATCCTAAAAACAACGCTACAACAATCAATAATTATATGCGATGTCTGCTCAACCGTGCGAAGTTGGATGATGATTCCGAAACTTCCGCCATGAAAATGGTGGACAGATGGTCTCAAACTCATTACAATGGGTACTGTGCAGGCAGTGACGCGCGGTGTTTCGATGAAACGGATTTCCGCCCATTGCCGTCGAAAAACACCGGCAGTTGTCCGGTTTTTAAGAGGTGACACCATGAAAGATGAAATCCTATCCGGCGAAGCCCTCAAAGAGGACGTCGAACAGATCGAGCTCAGACCGCGTTATCTGAGCGAATATATCGGACAAACCCATGTCAAAGAGATGATGGATATCTTCATAAGGGCTGCGAAGAACCGCCGCGAGTCCTTGGATCACGTGCTTTTTTACGGACCGCCCGGTCTCGGAAAGACCACGCTTGCGAACATCGTCGCTAACGAGGTCGGTGCCAACATCAAAGTCGCGAGCGGTCCCGCAATTGAAAAAAGCGGCGATCTCGCGGTCTTGCTTACGAGTCTCGAACCGGGAGACATTCTTTTCATCGACGAGATTCACCGCCTGCCCCGGGTCGTCGAAGAGGTGCTCTATCCGGCGATGGAGGATTTCGCAATCGATCTGATTGTCGGCAAGGACGAGACCTCGAAGTCGATTCGTGTCGATCTGCCGCCTTTCACCTTGATCGGCGCGACCACGCGCTACGGCGATCTGACCGCGCCACTGCGCGACCGTTTCGGTGTGGTCCATAAACTCGAATACTATGATGAGGAGTCCCTGCAGGCGATCTGCCGGCGCACGGCCCGCATCTACGGCACCGTCATCGAAGCGGCGAGTGTTGTGGAACTCGCCAGAAGAAGCCGTGGCACTCCGCGTATCGTCAACCGCCTTTTCAGACGGATCCGTGATTTCGCCGACGTCCTCAATGACGGTGTCATCGATCTTGAAATCACGAAGATGGCCCTTTCGAAACTGCAGATCGACCGTCTCGGTCTGGATCAGAAGGACCACGACTATCTCGAGGGCCTGATCGATAAATTCGGCGGCGGTCCGGTCGGTGTCGAGAGTCTGGCATCGTCAATCGCCGAGGAAGTTACCACCATCGAGGATGTCTATGAGCCCTACTTGCTCAAACTCGGTTTCATCAAGCGGACACCGAGGGGCCGCCAAGCGACGGAAAAAGCCTACGAACATCTGAAAAAACCATTCCAGGGCGGGTTGTTCAAATGAGAACCAGTGATTTCGACTACAGCCTCCCAGAAGATCTGATCGCCCAGACGCCGCTTGAAAACCGACTGTCTTCAAGATTGCTCGTGATGTCGCGCAAGCGTGGCGGGATGGTTCATGAGAACTTCAGCAATCTGCACCGTTACCTCAAAAAAGGCGATGTTCTCGTCCTGAACGATACCCGGGTGCTTCCCGCAAGACTTATCGGCACCACGGAAAAAACGGGCGCGATCATCGAGGTTTTGCTTCTCAATGAGAAAAAGGACCATGTCTGGGAATGCCTTGTCAAAAAAGCCAGAAAGATAAAAAAACATGACCGTATCGTCTTCGGCGACAACCGCCTCGTCATGGAATGTGTCGCCGAAAAGGAAGAAGGCTTGCGTGATTTCAGGCTCATCTATGAGGGCATTCTCTATGAGATTCTCGATTCTCTGGGGGAGATGCCGCTTCCTCCTTACATCCATGAAAAGCTCGAGGAAAAAGACAGGTATCAGACCGTCTACAGTAAGCAAAAGGGAAGTGCGGCCGCACCAACGGCGGGCCTGCACTTCACCGAGGACTACCTGGAACATCTAGAAAAAAACGGCATCGAGATTGTCACCATCACCCTTCATGTGGGTCTTGCGACCTTCAGACCCGTCAAGGTTGACGACGTCGAGAAACACAAGATGCACGAAGAATACTATTCGATCGGGGAAGCGGCCGCCCGCGCTATCAACAAAGCGAAAGAAGAAGGCCGCCGGGTGATCGCGGTCGGTACTACCTCGATGCGCACCTTAGAGACCGGCAACACCGAGGGCGTTGTCAGAGCCGAAAGCGCGAAAAGCGCGCTTTTCATCTATCCGGGTTTCAACTTCAGGGTCGTCGATTGCCTTTTGACCAATTTCCATCTGCCGCAATCGACGCTGATGATGCTGGTGAGCGCATTTTCCAGCAAGGAAAACATCATGCGCGCCTACCAAGCGGCCATCAAGTTGCGCTACCGCTTTTTCTCATTCGGCGATGCGATGTTCCTCACCGACGACCCGTCAATCGTTGAAGAAGAGAAAAAATGACAAAAGAAAAGCGGCATTCGCCGCTTTTTCATCTATTATTCAATGATGATTTCGACAATATCGCCGTCACCGGATTCGATGTCGACAATCTTGCCCATGGTGCCCTGTTCGATCATGTCGATGATCTGGTCGAAATCGATGTCGAGGTCCATCTCGTCCAGTTTGTTGAGTTTGGGGATGCCTTTTTTGCTACGGAGTGCCACCTTGGCGAATTCGAGTGGGATCTGTACGTTGACCTTGTCGCCATCGGAACTCTTGATGCGAATCTTTAGCATCTTGAAGGCTTCTTTCTTCGGTGGTTTCAGCTCGACCTTTTTGTCCTCTTCGATGGCGCGCAGGAGTTCAGCGCCCTCCTGGGGCGTGATGGTCTTGTTTTGGATCATTTCGAGAATCTTCAGTTTCTCCTGTGCCATAGAATCACTCCTTCAAAAGCCGTAAGGCTTCTTCGCTGCTGATCTCACCCTTGGAGAGTTTATCAAGGATGGCGTCTTTGTCCTTTTGGGAGATTTCGTCGTCATCGTCGGCGTCATCGACCTTGTAGCCGAGGCTCTCGATGACTTCGCTCATCATCTTCTTGACCGTAGGATAAGAGACTTTGAGTTCCTTCTCGAGTTTCTTGATGTTGCCTTTGTTCTTGATGAAAAGTTCGATGAAGTAGAGGTGTTCCTTGGTAAGATAGTTGAATTTTGAAAGCTGGAACTCTCCACTGATTTCGGTGTGGCAGTTGGAACATTGCAGTTTGGTGACGAACAGGTCATGGTCACAAATCGGGCATTCGCCGATGACGTATTTTTGCATCATTATTCCTCCTTGGTATTATGGTCAATCGATTGCGATTTTTACGATGGCGTCATCCGTGACGACATTGATTCTGGTTCCTTTTGAATATTTGAGTAGTGCCTTGATTTCATCGACTGAGAAATCGCTTCCGTATTTTTGGGGGATCTTCACAAATCGTAATGCGAAGTTGACTAAACGGATTGGAACAGGTAAGATAAACAGTGTTTTCAAAAACAGGTTCAATCCCGCGGACTCTTCTGGAAGATAGATGCGCATCCTTATGAAATGAGCGCGCTTCAGATTTTTCATGTTGACCGGTTGCGCCGCCTTTGCGACAGGTGGATAAAGCTTGGCATAAGCGTCATCCACGGACAATTCACCTGAATGAAGCGCTTGAAGAACTTCACCTTCGTGCATCCGTCCACCACCTTCTTTAGAAATTCCCCATTCTTATCCAGAATAACGGAATTTTATTTGAGAAAAACGAAAAGTTTTCTTCGATGATGGTTTCATTATATAACAGCCGTATGAAATTGTCAAATAATTGATATAAAAAATCAATTTACATATTAAAAAAATTAATTATTAACGCAAAAAACCATCACAATATTGATGTTCCTTTAATTAGAAATGCGTTTGAACGCAACAAAATATCTTGCAAAAGGTAGTATTTAAGGGCGCTTTGGTATATAATTATCGTAGGCTATCCCAACAATGCATCCAGGCAAATATGTTTATAGATCGCTCACATCATGAATGAAACAAGAGGGGTGTTCCAAATGGAAAAACTAAGGGTAGGAATCGATATTGGCAGTACCACCATCAAAGCCGTCGTCCTCGACATAAAGAACAATATAAGACATCAAAGCTACAACCGTCACATGAGCAGCATCTCCGCTTCGCTCAAGACGATGTTTGAAGACCTGCAGTCACGCTTCGGGAACCAGAAGATGCACATCAACTTCACCGGAAGCGCCGGCTTGACGTTGGCCAAGAACATCAAGGCCCAATTCACCCAGGAAGTGATCAGCGCCACCACTGCCTTGAGACATCATGTCGACGATATCGATGTCTGTATCGAACTCGGCGGCGAGGATGCGAAAATCATCTTCTTTGACGGCGCGAATGTCGAACAGCGCATGAACGGTACGTGCGCCGGCGGAACCGGCGCCTTCATCGACCAGATGGCCGCGCTTTTGGACACCGATGCCGCCGGCATCAACGAACTGGCGAAAGATTTCGACAAACTCTATGACATCGCCTCACGTTGCGGTGTTTTCGCCAAGAGCGATATCCAGCCGCTCCTCAACCAGGGCGCCAGAAAAAGCGATATCGCCGCGTCCATCTACCAAGCCATCGTCAATCAGACCATCGGCGGGCTCTCACAGGGCAGGAAAATCGCCGGTAGAATCGCCTTTTTGGGCGGCCCGCTCACCTTTTCGAGCGAGCTGCGCAAGCGCTTCATCGAATCACTCGAGTTAAAAGATGTGTTCATTCCTGAAAACGGCGAAGTGTTCGTCGCTTTCGGCGCGGCACTCGAGGCCAAGGAAGAACCGCTAGCCATCGAAAACGTCATCGAGCGCATCAAAACCTACCGAAAAGAACACAAGAAGAAGGCGCGACCGACCATCGCACCGCTTTTCGAAACGCCCGAGGACTATAGGGCGTTCAAAGCGCGCCATGCGAAGGCCACCCTGCCGAGCATGGACATCAAGGATTATCATGGCAACGCCTATCTCGGCATCGACGCCGGGTCGACCACGACCAAACTGATTCTGATCGGAGAGAACAATGAAATCCTCCATCAGTATTATGCCCACAACCGCGGCAACCCCGTCGACATCGTCAGAAACGCGCTCAAGGAACTCTACGGCAAACTGCACGCCGGCATCCTGCTCAAGAAGTCCTTCTCGACCGGCTACGGCGAGGAACTGATCAAACACGCCTTCAACTTGGACGGTGGCGAGGTCGAGACCATCTGTCATTACAATGCGGCCAAGGTCTTCAACAAGGACGTCGGCTTCATCGTCGATATCGGTGGACAGGACATGAAATGTTTCAAGGTCGAAAACGGCGTTATCACTTCGATTGTCCTCAACGAAGCCTGCAGTAGCGGTTGCGGGTCTTTCATCGAGACCTTTTCCGAGTCGCTCGGCTATGAAATCAAGGATTTCTCGAAAATCGCGACCAGTGCGGAGACGCCGGTCGACCTCGGTTCAAGATGTACCGTTTTCATGAACTCGAGCGTCAAGCAAGCGCAATCGGAAGCCGCGAAAACCGAGGACATCTCCGCGGGGCTCGCAGTGAGCGTTGTCAAAAATGCGCTTTATAAAGTCATCCGTGCCCACGACGTCAAAGAAGAATACGGCGACCAGATTCTCGTCCAGGGCGGTACCTTCAAAAACGATGCGGTCCTGCGTGCATTCGAAAGGGAAACCGAAGTCGAAGTCACCAGACCCGAAATCGCCGGTCTGATGGGTGCGTTCGGCGCCGCGATTCTGGCCCGTGAACACGCCCGCCCGGACAACCACTCCCTGATTCTAGACACCGAGGGACTCGAGAATTTCACCTATACCGCAAAGCGCGCCGTGTGCAGGCTTTGCGAGAATCTGTGCCCGCTTACTGTCAACATCTTCGGCGACAAGAAATACATCAGCGGCAACCGGTGCGAGAAGGGCGCCGGCATCAAGACATCTTTCGACGGCGTTCCCAATCTCTATCTTTACAAATACGACAAACTCATGGGCTATCAGCCGGATGCGTCGAAAGCATACAAGAAGACCGTCGGCATTCCGCTCGCGCTCAACATGTATGAAAACATTCCGTTTTGGCAACCGTTTTTCGATGCGCTCGGTGCGAAGGTCGTCTACAGTCACCGCTCGACGAAGAAACTCTATGAAAAAGGCCAGGACTCCATCCCGAGCGACACCATCTGTTACCCGGCGAAACTCGTCCACGGTCATATCGAATCCCTCTATATGAAGCAACCCGACTTCATCTTCTATCCGAACATGGCTTTCAACTTCAAAGAAAAAGACCACGGTGACAACCATTTCAACTGTCCTGTCGTCGCGCACTACCCCGAAGTCATCGAAGCGAACATGACGCATCTTGACCTCGGTCGCTTCATGCAGCCTTATCTCACCCTGAATGATAAAAACAAGTTCGTCGACACCATGCAAAAGCTGCTCAAACCCCATCTGAACGCCAGCAAGAAAGAACTGAAAAAAGCCTTCGACCAGGGCATGACGTCTTATCTCGAATTCAGAGAGGATGTCCAGAAGGAAGGCGAAAGAGCCCTCGCCTATGCGAAGGAGAACAATCTGAACACCGTCATTCTCGCCGGCAGACCCTACCACATCGACCCCGAGGTCAACCACGGCATCCCCAAACTGATCCGCAGCCTCAACGTCGTGCTGATCAGCGAGGACGCCATCAACCACCTGGCCGACGAAAGAACTGTCAACGTCTTGAACCAGTGGACCTACCACACCCGTCTTTACGACGCCGCCCGTGTGATCGCCGCGATGGACCACCGGGTCAACCTGGTCCAGCTTGTGAGTTTCGGCTGCGGTCTCGACGCCATCACCACCGATGAGGTGAAGGAACTCCTCGAAGCCAACAACAAACTCTACACCCAGATCAAGATTGATGAGATTTCCAACCTCGGTGCCGTCAACATCAGGCTCAGAAGCTTGCTTTCGACGATGAACAAAGAGGCTAAAGAACATGGCGAAGCTTGAATACGACAAAGACGGCCGCTTGCTTTTCACCGAAGCGATGCGTAAGGAGTACACCATCCTCATTCCCCAGATGGCCCCTTATCATTTCGAATATCTTCAGGATGCGTTCCAAAGTGAAGGCTACAACGCCGAACTGCTCAAAACGAGCGATTACGAGCTGATCCATGAAGGGATGAAATATGCCCACAACGATATCTGTGTTCCGGCGATGCTGGTCATCGGCCAGTTCATCGACGCAATCAAGAAAAAGGGCATCGACAAACACAAAGTCGCACTCATCATCGTCCAGACGGGCGGCGGATGCCGCGCGAGCAACTACATATCGCTTTTGAGAAAGGCCCTTCAAAAAGCCCAGCTCGAATTTGTCCCCGTCATCTCCTTGAACGCCAACGGTTTCGAACAGAATCCGGGCTTCAAGATGACACCCCGGCTCCTTCATAAGCTGCACGACGGCATCATCTTCGGCGATCTCATGATGTCGCTTGTCAACCAGACACGTCCCTATGAGAAAACGCCGGGCGAGGTCGATGCGCTCAAAGAAACCATCGACAAGGAACTCAGAACCTACTATGACCATAAAAACATCTTCACCTGGCACAAGAGCAAACGATATATAAAATACATCATCGAACGGTTCCGCGCCTTGGACCTCGAAAAGAAGAAGAAACCCAAAGTCGGCATCGTCGGCGAGATTTATGTCAAATACTCACCCCTCGGCAACAACCATCTGGAAGCGACCCTCGAAAAAGAGGGTGTCGAGGTCGTGACGCCGCCGATCTATGATTTCTTTCTTTACAGTTTCGACTCGCGCGCCTACGACATCAAACGCTATGGCGGTCCCCGCAAGGAACGCCTCTACCTGAAACTTTTTGTCTGGTACGTCGAAGTCCGCCGCAGCAAAGTCCGCAAACTTATGCGCCGGGCCGGCTTTGACACGCCGGTCTCCTACAAGGAACTCAAGGCCATGGCCAAAGGGTTCATCGATTATGGCACCCATATCGGCGAAGGCTGGCTTCTGACCGCCGAGATGGTCGACCTCATCAAGCACGAGACGCCGAACATCGTCTGCACACAGCCGTTTGGTTGCCTGCCGAACCACATCGCGGGCAAAGGCATGTTCAAGAAGCTCAAGCACCATTTCCCCGCCAGCAACATTGTGGCCATCGATTACGATACGAGCGCCTCGAAGATCAACCAGGTCAACCGCATCAATCTCATGATTTCAAACGCATTCCGCAACTTTAAAGGAAGTGAATGAGCCATGGTCCTCAATTTCGAAGAAAAACATATCTGCAAACAAAGCGGCGCCCGAACGGGCGTCCTTCATATTAATGGGCGAACCTACGAGACACCGATGTTCATGCCGGTCGGCACCCAGGCGACGGTCAAGACCCTCGCCCCCGAGGAAATCGATGAAGTGAGCGAGGGCATGATTCTCGCCAACACCTACCATCTCTGGCTTCAGCCCGGCGCTGACATCGTCGCCGCCCACGGCGGAACGAAAGACTTCATGAAATGGAACAAGGGACTGCTCACCGATTCTGGCGGTTTTCAGGTCTTTTCCCTCTCCAACAACCGAAAGATCACCGAAGAAGGCGTCCATTTCAAACACCATCGCAGCGGCGCCGCGCTTTTCTTATCACCCGAAGAAAGCATCGCCGTCCAGGAAAAACTCGGCGCCGACATCATCATGTCCTTCGACGAATGTCCGCCCTTCGACAGCCCCTATGACTACATGAAAGACTCCATCGCCCGCACGAGCCGCTGGGCCGCCCGCGGCAAAGCGGCGCACAAACGTGAAAACCAGGCCCTGTTCGGCATCATCCAAGGTGGCCCCTTCGACGATCTTCGCGAACGGTCTTTGAACGACCTTCTCGAACTTGATTTCGATGGCTACTCGATCGGTGGTCTGAGCGTGGGCGAGACCAAAAAAGAGATGTATGCCGTCCTTGATTTCATCACCCCGAAGATGCCCAAGGACAAGCCGCGCTACCTCATGGGGGTCGGCACCCCGGATGATCTCATCGAGGCTTCCATCAAAGGCGTCGACATGTTCGACTGCGTCAACCCGACCCGCCTCGCCAGACACGGCAGCGCCTACACCGCCGACGGCGCGATTCCCATCAAGGCCGCCCGCTACAAAGACGACATGGGTCCGCTCGACGCGGATTGCGCCTGCAAAGTCTGCACGACCTACACCAGGAGCTATCTCCGTCATCTCTTCAAGGGCGAAGAGATGCTCGGGCCGCGCCTTGTGACCTATCACAACCTCCATTTTCTCAAGCAGCTCATGCGTTCAATACGCCGCGCGATTGAGGAAGACCGGCTGACCGATTTCAGAAATACCTTTTTCGCCCGGTTTTACGGGGAAACAAAGTAACGCTTTTCATGCTTTGCTATTTTATTCTTACAAATAATGCGTTATAATAGGTCTAAAGATTTAACGGAGGTCATACTATGTTCGAAACCAACGACCAGTTCCATCAAAAACCTTCCATAAAAGTCATAGGCATCGGCGGTGGCGGCGGAAACGCGGTCAACCGCATGATTGAAAACGAAGTCAAAGGCGTTGAATTTGTGGCGATCAACACCGACGCCCAGGTTCTGCGTCTTTCAAAAGCGGATATAAGACTGCAAATCGGAAAGATGCTCACCCGCGGTCTTGGCGCCGGGGCCGACCCCGAAATCGGACGCCGCGCCGCGATGGAGAGCGAAGATGAGATCCGCGAACTTCTGACCGATACCGACATGGTGTTCATCACCGCCGGTATGGGCGGCGGCACCGGAACCGGTGCGGCACCAGTCATCGCGAAAGTCGCCCGCGAGGTCGGGTGTCTGACCATCGGCATCGTGACCAAACCCTTCAAATTCGAAGGCAGAAGACGGGTCGCGACCGCTTTGGAGGGTCTTGATGCGCTCAAGCCTTACGTCGATACGATGATCATCATCCCCAATGACCGACTGCTTTATGTGGTCGATCGCAACACGTCCATGCTCGAAGCGTTCCGCGAAGCCGACAATGTCCTTCGCCAGGGCGTTCAGGGCATCGCGGAGATCATCACGGTACCGGGACTCATCAACGTCGATTTCGCCGATGTGAAGACCGTGCTCAAAGACAAGGGGACCGCGTTGATGGGCATTGGCATCTCCAGTGACGAGAACCGGGCGGTCGAAGCCGCGAAGAAAGCCATCGAATCTCCGTTGTTAGACGCCAATATCGACGGTGCGACCGATGCGATCGTCAATGTGACCAGCGGCACCGGTATCGCCTTATGGGAAGTCACCGAAGCCATCGAGTCGATTCAGGCCGCTTCGAGTACCGAAATCAATATCATCCACGGCGCGACCATCAACGAAGACCTTGAAGACGAAGTTATCGTGACCGTGATCGCGGCTGGTTTCGATGAGAACCGCCACATCGAGATCGAAGCCCTTGGCGCTTCGGACTATGTTGAGGTCACGGACGCGCCGGACGTCGACGACGACGGCGAAGAAACCTGGGAAAAATCCGGCAAACAGAAGAAAAAAGAGAAGAAAAAAGCCAAGAAAGAAATGAAGAAAGAAAAAGAAGAAGAACCGGAAGACGACGAAGAACGCAAGTCAGCCATTCCATCATGGCTGAAATCCCGATTCAAATAAGGAAGATTCGCCATGAATGAAGCCTTGATCAAACACCTTCAGACAACTTATCCCACGGTACGTATCGTCATGGCAAGCAAATACATCGGTCCTGAAAATTTCAAGTCCTTCCTTGACGCCGGCATCAAAGATTTCGGAGAGAGCCGTGTCGAGGCGTTCATTGAAAAAGCCGGTTCGCTGAGCCATCTGGATATCACCTGGCATTTTCTCGGCCCGCTTCAGACGAAAAAGGTCAAAAAGATCATCAATGATATCGATTACCTCCACAGCCTCGACCGTGTCAAACTCGCTGTCGAGATCGACAAGCGGCGCAACGAACCACTCAGATGCTTCGTCGAAGTCAATATTTCAGGAGAGCCCCAGAAACACGGCTTTTCACCCGCCGAACTACCGGATTTCCTTAATAGGATCAAGGATCTTGAGAACATCAACGTCATCGGCCTGATGGGCATGGCGAGCCTGACCAGGGACAAAAAGACCATCGCCGCGCAGTTCGGACTGCTCAAGACCCTGCGGGACAACATCGCCAGGACTCATCCCGGCATCAAGGAACTGTCCATGGGCATGAGCAACGATTATGAGATCGCACTTGAAAACGGTGCGACCGTCTTACGCCTGGGCCGCATTCTTTTAGGGGAGGCTTATGAGGATGAGCAAAAAGACTAAGCAAAAAGCATACGACCGTACGGAATTCATCAAGGTCGACGAGGAGACGGATGTTTTCGCCTTGGCCGACAAGCTACTTTATAGGAACCCGCTGATTCTCAACTTCGAAGGCTTCGATGTCATCGAGAGCAATCGGATGATTGTTTTTCTGAGCGGTGTCATCTATGCGCTCGACGGCGATGTCGAAGTGCTCAGGGACAAGATCATGGCCTTCGCGACTAAGACGGACCTCAAAGACAAGAGTCTGCGCCGGTTCATCAATAAATACAAGGAGTAATCCACATGCTGCCCACCATACTTTCGATACTGCACACCATTCTTACCATCTATTTTTTCATGATGATCGCCTACATCCTGCTCAGCTGGGTGCCCGAAATCAGGCAATCCCGCTTCTATTACATCCTGCATCTGATCGTCAATCCCTACATGCGGATATTCAGGGGGCTGATCGTCATCGGTAATTTCGATTTCACGCCGATTATCGGCCTGCTTTTTTACAATTTCGGCCTGATGGCCTTCGGAGAATTCATCGCCAGTCTTTAACCCTTGCATTTTCCGGATTAATTGCTTATAATGACGTAAAGAACATCGCTGAAGCGGACACGCTCAAAGACCGGGGCTTTTCAAAGAGACCAAGTGGTGCTGCGAACTTGGATGAGCCGTCACTGAGTATCACCGTGGAGATGGATGAGGTCACAATCATTCCGCAACCCTGCGTTATCGGGAACAAGCGCTAGGCAACTAGAACTAAGGTGGCACCGCGGACTTATCGTTCGTCCTTATTTTCTGGATGCTTTTTTTATTTTTAAGGAGAGTGAGAACCATGAAAGACTACAAAGACACATTGCACATGCCCAAGACCGATTTTCCCATGCGGGGCAACCTCGGGAAGAACGAGCCCGGCCGCCAGAAACGCTGGGATGAAAAGCAGATCTATACGCAGCGACTGAAGAAGAACGAGACCAACACCGAGTTCGTCGTCCCAGACGGACCTCCCTACGCCAACGGAAACATCCACATCGGCCACGCGCTGAACAAGGTGCTCAAGGACATGATTGTCCGCGACAAGAGCATGCGGGGCTTTTTCACACGCTATGTGCCCGGTTGGGACACCCACGGCCTGCCCATCGAGACCGCCCTCACGAAAACCGAAGGCATCGATCGCAAGACCATGAGCGCCGCCGAGTTCAGAAAAGCCTGCGCCGCCTACGCCGACCACCAGATCGACCTGCAGCGCGGTCAGTTCAAGCGCCTGGGCATTCTCGGCGAGTGGCAGAACCCCTATGTGACCATGGATCCTCAGTATGAAGCTTCGCAGCTCGAAGTCTTCGCCGACATGGTCGAGAAAAACCTCATCTTCAAGGGGCTGAAACCCGTCCTCTGGTCGCCATCGAGCGAAACGGCGCTGGCGGAAGCCGAAATCGAGTACAAGGACAAGAAATCCCCTTCCATCTATTTCGCGTTCGACGCCGTCAACACGGGACCCTTCGAAGACGCGTTCAGTTTTCTGATCTGGACCACGACCCCGTGGACCCTGCCCGGAAACCTCGCGGTGGCGGTCTCATCCGCGATCGATTATGTCTTTGTCCGCGTCGACGGCAACGTCTACGTTTTCGCCACCGCGCTCCTTGAGACCCTCAAAGAGAAATTCGGTTGGGACAGGGTCGACATCATCCGCCATATCAAGGGCGATGAGCTTTTGGGTCTGACCTACAGACACCCGCTATATGACCGGGAAAGTCCGATTGTCGAAGGCCACCACGTCACCATCGAATCCGGGACCGGACTCGTCCATATCGCCCCTGGACACGGGGAGGACGACTTCATCATCGGTAAAGCCAACGACTTAGAAGTGCTCTGTCCGGTCGATTCCCGCGGCCACATGACCGCCGAAAGCGGACGCTATGAAGACATGTTCATCGAGAAATGTTCGAAAGCGGTCATCAAGGACTTGGAAGAAAGCGGGCACCTTCTGAGAACCGAAAAAATCACCCATGCCTACCCGCATGACTGGCGTACCAAGCAGCCGGTCATCTTCAGAGCCACCGACCAATGGTTCGCCTCGATCGAGAACCTGAAAGATAACCTCATCAATGAAGTGAAAAACGTCGATTGGTATCCTTCGTGGGGCGAGACCCGCATGGAAAACATGATCAAGGACCGTGAATCATGGTGCATCAGCCGCCAACGCGTCTGGGGGGTGCCGATTCCGGTGTTCTACCACGAAAACGGCGAAGCCATCCTCGATGCCAAAATCATCCGCCATGTCGCCGCCCTTTTCAGCGAGCACGGTTCGAACATCTGGTTCGAATGGGATGCGAAGGATCTCCTCCCCGAAGGCTATAAGAGTGAGAAAAGCCCGGGTGGCAACTTCCGAAAAGAAACCGACATCCTCGATGTCTGGTTCGATTCCGGAACCTCCCACAAGGGCGGCATGACCGATTTCGGGATGCCTTATCCGGCCGACATCTATATCGAGGGTTCCGACCAGTACCGCGGTTGGTTCAACTCAAGCCTGATCACCGGTGTGGCCGCCCGGGGCGGCGCACCGTACAAATCGGTCCTCACCCACGGCTTCGTGCTGGACGGCGAGGGTCGCAAGATGTCCAAATCGACCGGAAACGTGGTCGATCCGCTCAAGGTGATGAGCCAACTCGGCGCCGACATCCTGAGACTCTGGGTCGCGAGTGTCGATTACACCAGCGATGTGCGGATCAGCGACAAGATGATCCAGCAGGTCAGCGAGACCTACCGCAAAATCAGAAACACGCTGCGCTTCATGCTGGGGACTCTCAATGACTTCGATCCCGCCGCCGACATCGTCGAAACCGACCGGATGGGCGAGACCGACCGCTACATGATGCTGAAACTGGACGAACTCGTGGCAACCGTCAACAAGGACTATGACGTCTATGCCTTCGATGATGTGACCCGTGTGATCAACCGTTTCGTCACCCGTGAGCTGAGCGCGTTCTATCTCGATTATATCAAGGATATCGTCTACATCGAAGCCAAGAACGATCCGTTGCGCAGGAGTGCACAGACCGTGGTCTACCATACCACGAAGGCGCTTCTGACACTCTTGACGCCGATCATCCCGCACACCACCGATGAGGCTTACGGCCATTTCGTGGGGGAACTTCTGGACAATGTCTATCTCGAGAACATGCCCGAACCATCCGGCAAAAAAGACGAAGCGCTCACGAAGAAATACGAACAGTTCTTGAACCTGCGGGACAACGTCCTAAAAGCGCTTGAAGATGCCCGAAACACCAAGACCATCGGCAAATCCCTAAGCGCGAAGGTGACCCTCCATCCAAAAGACGAGAAAACACGGTCGCTGCTTGAATCGATGCGCGACCTCGCCAGATTGTTCATTGTCTCGAAAGTCGAGATCAAAGATGGCGAAGGCAGTTATGACTTCGATTCCGTGAGCATCGATGTCGAAAAGGCCGGCGGGGAGACTTGTGCCCGATGCTGGCAGGTCACGACCACCAGTGAAGACGAACTCTGCCCCCGTTGCGAGAATGTCTTGAAACAAACGTCGCAAAATTGATTTTTGACGACGGATAAAGTAAAATAGGTTTGAACGAACCACCCGGAAACAGACCACCCCGCACCCCGAATTGGAGACGGTCTATGAAAGTCTTTATGTTCTACACAAAAGAAACACTCGGCTACCTGATGGGCACCGGCCTGATCGCCTTCGGTGTCGTCATGCTTTTCAGAAGCGACCTCGGGGTGACACCCTGGGACGTGCTCCACGTGGCCATCAGCCTTGTCACACCGCTCACCATCGGGATGGCCATCATCGGGATCTCGACGTTGATCACCACCTTCATCATCATCACGCGGCGATCCCTGAACTACCTTTTCATGGTCCTTCCCTTTGTCTTTGTCGGACTCCTCGTCGACTTCTTCAATCTTGTCGTCTTCAGCGGTTTCGACCCCTCTGGGGTGCTCAGGCTCGTCATTTTTCTGACCGGTCTGTTCACCATTCCCTTCGGTGCCGCGCTTCTGATTGTCAATCATTTTCCGGCCGGCATCTATGATGAGCTCATGCTCGTCCTCATGAAACTGTTTCAGACAACGAACCTCATCCTAGTCAGACTCATCATGGAAGCGACACCGGTCTTGATCGGTGTGACGCTCACCGGCCTTTTCCTAGGCACCGCCGGCGAGCTTCATATCGGCACCCTCGTCATCGTGATTACCACCGGTCCGCTCATGCAGCTGAGTCTAAAAATCATAAGGAGGATACACCATGCAAATCAATAAGTTGATCGACCACACCTACCTCAAGGCCTTCGGCACCAGAAACGAAATCGACACAATCCTTGAAGAGGCCATCGAACACGACTTCAAAAGCGTCTGTGTGAACCCCACATGGATCGAATACGCGGTCGAAAGCCTGCAAAAGACCGACGTGCTTGTCTGTACCGTCATCGGATTCCCCCTCGGTGCGAACACCACCGAGAGCAAAGTCTATGAGACCACCGACGCCCTCAAGAAAGGGGCCCATGAGATCGACATGGTCCTGAATATCGGCTGGGTCAAAGAAGGCCTTTACGACAAGGTCGAAGAAGAAATCAGAGAGATCAAGCAGGCTTGTCAGAACAGTGTCCTGAAAGTCATTTTGGAAACCTGTTACCTGACCGAAGGCGAAATCGAGAAAGCCGGGCGCGCCGCCATCGCGGCAGGTGCGGACTTCATCAAGACCTCGACCGGCTTCGGCACCGGCGGCGCGACCGTCAGCGATGTCAAGCTGATGAAGGATGTCGCCCAGACCAAAGGTGTCAAAGCAAGCGGCGGTGTCAAGACCATCGAGGATTTACACAACATGGTCGAAGCCGGCGCCACAAGAATCGGAACCAGCAGCGGTGTCGCCTTGATGAAAGGCGACACCGGAGAAGACAACTATTAGGAGGCGATTTTATGAGCACCCCACACATCAAAGCTGAGAAAGGCGATATCGCGAAGACCGTCCTGATGCCGGGCGATCCCCTGCGTGCGAAATACATCGCCGATAATTATCTTGAAGACGTCAAGCAATTCAACAGCGTCAGAAACATGTTCGGCTACACCGGCACCTACAACGGCAGAAGAATCAGTGTCATGGGTAGCGGTATGGGCATGCCCAGCATCGGTATCTATTCCTACGAGCTCTACAATTTCTTCGACGTCGAAAACATCATCCGCGTCGGTTCCTGCGGCGCCTATACCGATGAGATCGACCTCTACGACGTGCTGCTGGCCACAAGCGCCTACAGCGAATCGAGTTACGCCTATGTCCAGTCGGGGACCTACAAAGATGACTACACCTATCCGAGTGAGACGCTGAACACCGAAATCGAGAAGGCCGCGACCAAGCTGAACATTCCGCTCAGAAAAGGCGTCATCCATTCGAGCGATGTCTTCTACCGCGAAAATTTCGACGACTACAAGACCATATATGAAAAGCACAACGCCATCGCAGTGGAAATGGAATCTTTCGCGCTCTTCCACAATGCGAAAGTGAGCGGCAAACACGCCGCCTGCATCCTGACGGTTTCCGACTCGCTTGTCACCAAGGAAGCCACAAGCCCCGAAGAACGACAAAGCGCATTCACAAAGATGATGGAGATCGCCTTGTCACTTGCTTAAAATCAAAAAAGTGCTCCGGCACTTTTTTTTGGAGGACGACCATGAAACTCACCGAGATAAAAGAAAAGGGCCTCCTGGCCCACTATATAAGCACCGCACAGTTCAAGACGCTTTATCTGAACGTGCGCTTCTTCGACGACCTCGATGAAAAAAGAATCACCGCCAGACACCTGATGCTTTCGATGATGCGTGCCAAAAACAAGGCCCATCCGACCCGCCAGGCCGTCTCGCGTCATCTTGAGGAACTCTATGACACGCTGTTTGCAGCCCAATCCATGAAACTAGGGCGTAAACACATCAACCAGTTCGCCCTCGCCTTCGCCAATCCGGCGTTCACCGGAGACGAAACCCTTTTCGAGGCCGTCGTCACCTTCCTCAAAGACACACTTTATCATCCCGAATTCGACAAGAAGACCCTCGATGAAGAAAAACGCTTCCTGAAGGATTTCTTCGCCGCCGAATATTCCAACAAGACCCGATACGCCGCCAAGCGCTACATCGAACATCTTTATGCGGGGCATCCTTATAAGATGAATGCCCTTGGAAAAAAAGAAGATATCGATGGTGTCACCCTGGCGGATATCAAAAAAGAGCACCGGATCATGATTGAAGAAAACAGCGCCATCCTCTCACTCTGCGGTGATTTCGACCAGGACGGCGCCCACGCCCTCATGAAAAAACATTTTTCCTTCGCGGACAAAAAGCTGCCCGGCGATCTTTTCATACGCTTTGATTTCCCCGAAAAAAAGACCGTCACCGAAACCCTGGATGTTTCCCAAGACCGTCTATTCATGACGCTGAAAAGTGACGTGTTCTACAAAGACGACGACTATTACGCCATGGCGGTCTTCAACGCGATGTTCGGCGAATCGAGCGAATCCCTCCTGTTTGACGCCATCCGCGAAAAGGCCTCCCTCGCCTACTACGTCCACGCGACCTATGCGCCATTCTCCGGCCTGATCACCGTCTCGTCGGCAATGGAAAAAAGGAATGTGGAAAAGGCCCGCGCCCTCATCAGAAAAACCCTCGAAGCCGTCCAGGCCGGCGATTTCACCGATGAAGCGCTCGAACTGGCGAAGAACCATCTCATCACCGGAACAAAACAAAGCTACGACAACCTCGGCCTTCTTTCTTTGAAGGCCCTGCGCAACAGTCTCTTCGACGCACCGTTCAAGGAAACGACCATCCTCGACGCCATCCGCGCCGTAAGCAAAGACGATGTCATCCGCGCCGCGAGAAGGCTTCATCTGATTTTCACCTACATCCTCGGGAGTGATGCGCATGAAACGGATTGAGTTCGAAAATTTCAACGAAACCATCTATGAGACCCTGCTTTCCAACCGGCTGCGTGTCTTTTTCATCCACAAAAAGGGTTTTTCAAAGACCTATGTCACCTTGAGTGCCCCGGTCGGCTCGATTCATACCGGGTTCCTCGATGAAAACGGAGAAAAAAGACACGTTCCCAAAGGCGTCGCCCATTTCTTAGAACATAAGATCTTCGAAAAAGACGGTGCGGACATCTCGCGGGATTTCGCCCTCGAGGAAGCCCAAATCAACGCGTTCACCGAACATCACCGTACCACCTACCTGTTCAGCGCCACCGACCATCTCGTCTCGAATGTCAGACGCCTCATCCGCGCGTTCTTCTATCCGGATTTCACAGAAGCGGGCATCGAGAAGGAGAAAAACATCATCAAAGAAGAACTGAACATGCATCTCGACGATCCCTACTACAAACAATACAACACCCTGATCAACAACATGTATGAAAGTCATCCGATCAAAGATGACATCCTCGGCACGAAAGAAAGCATCGACGCCATCGACATGGCGTCTTTGAAAGCCATGCACGAGGCCTACTATCAGCCCGAACAAGCCGCGCTCGTCATCGTCTCGGGAAGCGAACCGGAGGGATTGCTATCCGACCTCGAAGCCGGTGTGACCCTGCCCGCCCCGAGCGCAAAAAGGCCCCTCCCGCCCGATTTCGGCGAAACTGAACACGTGAAGAAAGCCCACGAATCGAAAAGCCTCGATGTGATGATGCCCTCCTTGCTGGTGGGCATCAAGATCAATACAGATCACGCCCAAGGCCCACGCGCCAGCATCGAAGACAAGCTGGGCCTTTCGATCTTTTTGGACATCGCGCTCGGCAAAAGCAGCGACATCCACAAACAGCTTCTCGACAAGGAACTCATCAACGACACTTTCGGCATCGAGATGGCCTATGAGAATGATTATGCTTACGTCCTGCTCGGTACCGAGACCGAAGACCCCCACAAGACGCTCGAAGCCCTGCACAACATCTTCAACGTGCTTCCCACCATCGAAATCAGTGACGAGGAATTCCGGCGTGCCCGCAAGCAGATGCTCGGCAACTTCATCCACGGACTGGACAGTCTCGAGAGCCTTTCCTACCATTTCACCCAGTATATTCAGCAGGACATCTATTATTATGACGTCTTGGAGATTGCGACGACCCTCTCGAAGGAAGCGGTCACGGCCCACCGTCACCGCATCGGTAAAAACCACATCTCAAGTGTCATCGTCGAAGCGAAACAAAAGTGACGCTTTAAGGAAAAGGAAAACGATATGGGCTTTTCGGCCGCGCTTTGTTATAATGGATACAAGTAGGTGATTTTGTGGACAAACAGATAAAGAAACTGAAAAAAGACAAGATTGTCGCCGAAACCATGATCCTCGCCGGAATCCTCACCCTGGCGGTGACCCTTCTGATCACCTTGCTCATCGACCCGCGCCCGATTCTGATCGCGCTCGCCGTCGGCGGGTTTCTCCTGGTTTTTTTCGGATACTCCAACTACGCCCATCTAAAAGAGACATTCAAGAAGGATTTTTTGAACAATCTGATCGAGGAATGGATCGAGCGGGGAACCCATGAACCCGAACACGGCCTGAGCGAACATCAGGTCCATGAGACGGGCTTTTTGGAAAAGCCCGACGTGTTTACGTCCTGGGATTTTCTTTTTGGCGCCATGGCCGGGGTGCCCTTCATCTCGAGCGATATCCGTCTCGAGAAGGAGACTGAAAAGAAACGGCACACCACGAAAACCAATACCTATTTTCTAGGACGCGTTTTTTCCTTCGAGTTCAACCGCATCTTTGACGGTACGATCTTCATCCTGAGCGAAAACCGTCCGAATGATGGAAAAGAATACAAAGAAGCCACACCCGAGTTCGGACACCTCGCTGTGAATTTCGACGTTCTGACGACGAAAAAGACACTGGCGAGAAACATGTTCACCAAGGATTTCATGCGTATTCTTGAAAAACTGCAGTCGAACCACCCCGCAAAAGCGGAACTGGCCTTCACCGGATCCAAATGCCATGTCGCCATCAACAACCTCGAAGATGCCTTCAAACTAAGGATGCTAAGACCCATCAACGCCGATCTCATGCAGATATTCAAAGAAGATATCGCCATCCTCCATGAACTCATCAACCTTCTCAAAGACAAAAACCCCGTTTTCAAAGGAGCGTGAACCCGTGCCGACACCCTTGCTCATCATCCTGATCGTCGCCTTTTTCCTCTCCATCCCATTGCTATGGGCCATGATCACCAAATCAGTCCTGAAAAAAAAATACAAAAACGTGGAACATGCAAAAAAACAGCTCGAAAGCGCACTTTTTGACTATTATGAGGTTCTCTCCAAACATCATGGCATCCTCCGTCAGCAGCGCACATTCGATCAAAGCCCTTTCAAAAAACTCGTGGAATGGCGGGCCGGATTGAAGCCCCCCATCGATATCAAGACCCAGGAACACCTCCTAAAAGAAATGTTCAAAGTGGAACACTTTCTCCTGTCACTCGAAGACGAAGCCGGTGAAACGATGACGAAACAGTCACCGCAGATCAGAAGCCGCTACAAGGAGGCGCTTGAGAGGATTTCTGACCGCAAACGCACCTACAATGGCCGGGTTTCCGGCTTGAATGCCATGATCAACGCCTTTCCGCATAATCTCATGGCCAAAGCCATCAAGCTTCGTCCCCGCCCCTTTTTCAACCTCAGCCTGCCCGCGCCGGAAGCAATAAGAAAAAAATAAAGATTACGAAAACAAGCCCTCTGGTGCATTTTATCAAAACAAGCCCGAAAAAAAGGCTTGTTTTTGCTTTGATAAGGCAAAAACCGGTGATAACCACAGCTTTTTTTCTATAAAACCTCACTTTTTGCAAGATGATTCCACGGCCCTTCTGGGTTATCCTTGTGACAAAGGAGGTTTTTATGGTAAATCAGGTCATACTCGTGGGCCGGCTGGTCTACGACCCGGAACTAAGGACACTTGATGACGGCAAGAAAGTGACGACCATCACCCTGGCTCTGCAGCGAAGTTTCAAAAGCGCTGAAAGCGGTACTTATGAGACGGATTTCATCCGCTGCACACTCTGGAGCGGCATCGCGGAAAACACCGTTCAGTACTGTAAGAAAGGCTCGACCGTCGGTGTGAAAGCCCGTCTCGCCCAACGTTTCTATGAGATCGATGATGAGAAGTCCTTCAGTTATCCGGAAGTCATCGCGGAAAAAATCACGTTCATCAACACCAAGCCAAACGGTTCATGAAAATCTTCTCCCAATGAAAACGCCTGCGGGCGTTTTTAATTTCCCATAAGCGAAACAGATTGTGATATAATGAGGTCACAAAGGGGTGGGACCATGGAACAATATCATGACTTCCTAAGACATATCCTGAAAAACGGTCAGACCAGAGTCGACCGCACCAAAACCGGTACAATCTCAATCTTCGGTTATCAGATGCGCTTTGATCTGCGCGAGGGCTTCCCCCTTGTGACGACAAAGAAAATCCACCTCAAAAGCGTGATTCACGAACTTCTGTGGTTCATCCGTGGCGACACCAACATCCGCTACCTCGTGGAAAACGGTGTCAGAATCTGGAATGAGTGGCCCTATGCCGCGTTCAAAAAAAGCCCCGTCTATCAAGGCGAGAGCATGGAGACATTCATCGAAAAGATCAGGACCGATGAGGACTTTGCGGACAAATGGGGGGATCTGGGCCCGGTCTACGGCAAACAGTGGCGCGCCTTCGAAGGCCGCGATAAGAACGTCGACCAACTGAGCCATCTGATCGATGAGATGCGAAACAATCCCGCTTCGAGACGGCTCATCCTAAACAGCTGGAATGTCCCGCTCATCGACAAGATGGCCCTACCACCATGCCACACGATGGTCCAGTTCTATATCAACGATGGCCACCTTTCCGCCCAGCTCTATCAACGAAGCGCCGATGCGTTTCTCGGCGTGCCTTTCAATATCGCATCCTACGCGCTTTTGACCATGATGCTCGCTCAGATCCTATCGCTTGAACCGGGCACCTTTGTCCACACCATCGGTGATGGGCATATCTACCGCAACCATCTCGAACAAGTCAAGCGGCAGCTCAAACGCGATCCTTATCCGCTGCCGACGATGAAAATCAACCCCGAAGTCAAAAACATCTTCGATTTCAAGTACGGGGATTTCACCCTTGAGAACTACAAGGCCCATCCCCCGATCAAAGGAAAGGTGAGTGTGTGATGATCGCTTTGATGGTCGCCATGGACAAAAACCGTGTCATCGGACACAAAGGCAGCCTGCCATGGCATTACAAGGAAGACCTGCAGTATTTCAAGGAAAAAACGCTCAACCACCCTGTCATCATGGGAAGAAAGACCTACGAGTCCATCCTCAGATCACTCGGCAAACCGCTGCCGAAGAGGGAAAACATCGTACTGACAAGACAGGATAAGACCTTCAAGGGTGCGAGGGTTATTCACGACCTTCCCGCCTATCTTGAAACCATTCCCAAGGAAATGACGGTCTTCGTGATCGGCGGCGCAGAGGTTTTCGAGCTTGCGCTTCCCTATGCCGACAGACTCTATATCACCCACATCGACAAAGCCTTCGAAGGCGACACCTATTTCCCCGATGTCGACCTCACCGGGTACAATCTCATCGAGAGCCAGGTGAAGGGTGATCTGAGATTCGCGGTCTACCAGAGGAAAGGAGCGCCCTATGATCACAGCGATGTTTAACACACTCTTGATTCTGTTCACCGCTGTCTATATTTTCCTGTTCGGCGCTTACAGCCTGACCCCCGAATCCCTGCTTTTCTGGATCGCCGCCTTATTGCTCGCTCTATTGACCGTCGCTTTCATCCTGGGGCTAACGCTTTTTTTCTACGGCCGCTTTCAAAAGGGCGATCCGAGCAAGAAGATGCGCAACCACAGGTTCATCAATAGTCTCATGTGGTTCATCCTGAGACTGCTTCGTCTCAAAGTTCATGCGACAGGCCTTGACAATATTCCGAAAGACGACCCGTTCATCCTCGTCAGCAATCATCAAAGCAACTATGAGATTCTCGCGATCAAACCGCTGATCAAGAACCAGCCCCTCGTCTTCATCGCGAAGGAAAGCATCTTCCGTTGGCCCGTTCTCGGCCGGCTTGTCGAGCTGCTCGGCAATATCCCGATCAAACGGGAAAGCGACCGCAGCGCCGCACAGTCGATTGTAAAGGGCATCAAGAAATACAAGGAAGGACATCCCGTGGTGATTTTCCCTGAGGGCACCCGTTCCAAGGGAGAAAAAATGGGTGCGTTCAAGGCTGGTGCCTTCAAACTCGCAACCAAACCCAAAGCACCCATCCTACCGGTCGCGATCTACAATTTCGACAAGACCTGGCAGGGTTGGCCCTTGAAGCGCCGACATGTCTACATCCATATCTTCCCCCTCGTCCCGTATGAGGCCTATGAAGATATGAACACCCAGGCGCTCAGTGCGAAAATCCAAAAGACCCTCGGCACCAAAGTCGAAGAATACGAGAAAATGTTATCGGATGGATGAGGACGTCTTAGGATTGTGGTATCATAGAGAGTGAATTCAAAGGAGTGAGCAATATGCGAATGGTAGACATTATTGAAAAGAAACGCGACAACCAACCCCTGACGAAAGAAGAGATCGATTTCTTCATCCAGGGCTACACCGAAGGAAGGATTCCCGATTACCAGGCGAGTAGCCTGATGATGGCCATCTACTTCAACGGCATGGACGATGATGAAGCCACTCATCTGACCGAAGCGGTACTCAACAGCGGTGAAACCATCGACTTGGGGTCGATCGAAGGTATCAAGGTCGACAAGCACTCAACCGGCGGCGTCGGCGACAAAACCACGCTCGTCCTAGGTCCCCTCGTGGCCTCGTGTGGTGCGAAATTCGCCAAACTCAGCGGTCGTGGTCTCGGTCATACCGGCGGAACCCTCGATAAGCTTGAAAGCATCGAAGGCTTCAACATTTCGCTTGCGACCAAGGAGTTCATCGCCCAGGTGAACCATATCAACATTGCGGTGGCGGGTCAGACCGCCTCCCTGGCACCTGCGGACAAGGAACTCTATGCGCTTCGCGATGTGACCGCCACGGTTCCGAGCATCCCGCTGATCGCGAGTTCCATCATGTCCAAGAAACTCGCCAGCGGCGCCGATGTGATCGTGCTCGATGTCAAGATCGGCGAAGGCGCCTTCATGAAGACGCTGGACGAGGCCCGTGAACTCTCCCGTCTCATGGTCAAGATCGGTCAGAACTTCAACAAGAAAGTGATTGCGTTCATCACCGACATGAGCGAACCGCTGGGCCATGCGGTCGGCAACAAACTCGAAGTCTTAGAAGCGATCCACACCCTGCAGGGCAACGGTCCTGAGGACCTGCACAGACTCTGTGTCGAAATCGGCAGCTACCTCGTCTATCATGCGGGCATCACCGAAGACCTCAAACAAGCGCGCAAGATGATTGAGAAAAAAATATCCTCTCTGGAGGCCATTGACAAATTCAAACAGCTTGTCGATGCGCAAGGGGGCAGCTACCCGGATCTGAACGCGTATATCAAGACCAACGGCATCGTCGCCGTCAAAAGCGACAAAGACGGCTATGTGAAGAGCCTGAATGCACTTGACATTGGTCTTGCGGCCATGCGCCTTGGCGCCGGTAGAAGCACCAAAGACGACACCATCGATACCGATGTCGGCATCGTCCTCGACAAGAAGACCGGCGACGAAGTGAAAAAAGACGACGTGCTCGCCTATATCTACACCAACAAAGAAGACATCACCGATGAGATAAGAACGGTCTCGAACGCGTTCGAGATCACCAGTGAGAAGATCGACAAGAAACCCCTGATTCTAGAAATTATCGATTAATTGAAGGGCGACCGCCAAAAGCGGTCCCCTTTTTGATATAATGGAATAAAGAGGTGATAGAATGATTGATGCGATTCATTTCTACCGGACATATGATCTTGAGAATGTGAAGAAATTCTATGGCGATGTGCTCGATCTCAAACTCCACAAGGACCAGGGCAAATGCCTGATCTATGACATGAACGGCCACGGAAAGATCGGTTTTTGCACCCACCATCCCAAGCACCACGCCGATTCGACCTGCATCACGTTCGTCTATGAAAGAAAGATCGAAGTCGAGCGGATGTATGAGAAACTGAAGACCCGCGCCAAAGAAACCACCCGCCCGAAACTGAATGACGAGTTCAAGATCTACCATTTCTACTGCAAGGATTACGACGGCCACACCCTCGAGTTCCAGACTTTCCTAAATTGAACCGTGTTTTCCTTGCCACTTGTGATTTCTGTGTTATACTAATGATGTCGATGAAATTTGGGGAGCCCAGAGTACTGGGCTGAGACATTCTTGAGACTAGAATGAAACCTTACCTGATCTGGGTAATGCCAGCGTAGGAAAAATTCATTTTTTGAGTTTTGTCCTGCGGGACAGAACTTTTTTTATTCCCAAAACAAAATCATAAGGAGCGATCAACATGGCAGAAAACAGAAAAACCCTGCTTACCACAAGACAACTCACAGAAATCGCGATCCTCATCGCGCTTGCGACAATCATAGAGATTGCGTTCATGTTCATGCCGAGACAACCACAAGGCGGAAGCATCTCGCTTTCCCTGATTCCCATCGTCGTCCTGGCCTATCGGCACGGCCTCAAACTCGGGCTCTTCGCCGGTGCGGTCTTCGGACTCATCAACTGGATGCTCGCGGGCTTCCCGGTCTATGTCCACTGGGGCGAGATTTTCCTTGACTACATCTTCGCCTACGGTGTCGGCGGCCTCGCCGCGCTCGTGTTCCGCTTCAACCGCGAAACCGCACTCTATTTCGCCCTCGGCGCATTCGTGGCCGGTTTTGCCAGATACTTCATGCATTTTTTCTCGGGTGTCGTTTTGTTCCATGTGTTCTCAGGCGACCAGCACCCGGTCATCTTCTCACTGATCTATAACGGAACCTACATGGTCCCGACCATCATCCTCATCAGCATCGTCTCATGGTTCCTCTTCAAATACATGGGCGAGCAGCTTCAAGAAGGCATCGAATAATAGTTTTTCGTCCCAGATTTTCTCGACACTAAAAACCCCGATTTTCGGGGTTTTCTTTTTAAACCGGTTACTTGAGGGCCGGTTTCATGTATAATGGAAATGGAGGGATACCATGAAAATACTGTTCGTCGCAAGTGAAGCGACCCCCTTTTCGAAAACCGGCGGGCTTGCCGATGTGCTCGGCAGTCTGCCCTACGCACTCACCGACCTCGGCCACGAGGTCAGCATCATCCTGCCCAAACACCAGGTAACCAAGGACCATTTCAACGACCGACTCACGCTGCTTGGGACCACGACCATCAAAGTCAGCAACCGCAAGGAATACGCGGGCTTCGAGACGCTCATCCACAACGGGGTCAGGGTCTATTTCATCGATAACGAATATTATTTCGGCTATCGCCCGAACCTCTACGGAGATTACGACGACGGTGAACGCTACGGTTTTTTCTCAAACGCGGTGCTTGCGCTGATCGATAGTCTGGATAAGACCTTCGACATCCTGCATCTGAGCGACTGGCAGACCGGTCTGATTCCCCATCTCATCCGGCAATCCGAAAAAGCTCATGCGAACATGAAGACTGTCTTCACCATCCACAATATCGCCTATCAGGGACGCTTTGACAAAGAACTGCTTCCGTATCTCGGAATCAAGAGTAGCGGCACAATCGAGTTCGAGGGTCTGATCAACTTCCTGAAGACGGGCATCGTCACCGCCGATTACCTGACCACCGTCAGCCAGACCTACGCAGAGGAACTTCAATACGCCTATTTCGGCTACGGCATGGAGAACCTTCTCAATGAGAGAAGAGACCACTTCGAAGGCATTCTGAACGGCATCGACTATGGTGATTTCAATCCGAAAACCGACCCGGCCATCGCGGTGAACTACGGCATCCACAACTATCTCAAGGGCAAGACCGCCAACAAACAGGCCCTTCTTGATAGGTTTCAGCTGCCGAAGACGGACGGCCCGGTGCTCGGCATCGTCTCACGTCTTTCGGACCAGAAGGGCTTTTCCCTGCTCGAGCCCTTCATCGAAACCCTGCTCGCGGACAAGGCGCTCACGCTGATCGTGCTCGGCAGTGGCGAGGGCCACATCGAAAGCTTCTTCGAACACCTGAACGGTAAATATGCGGACGCCGTCGGTCTTTATCTCGGCTACAGCGACAAGATCGCCCGGCAAATCTATGCGGGCGCCGATTTGTTCCTGATGCCCTCGCGCTATGAACCCTGCGGCCTTTCGCAACTGATCAGCCTCTGTTACGGAACCATTCCCATCGTCAGACAGACCGGCGGGCTCAAAGACACCATCGTACCTTTCAACAGGTACACGGGCGAAGGAAACGGCTTCGGCTTTCTGAACTTCTCAAGCACCGATCTGAAACGTTCGCTTCATGAAGCGCTTGCGGTCTATGACGATCAGAAAGTGTTCAGACGACTGATAAGACGTGCGATGAAGGAAGACTTTTCATGGCAAGAAAGTGCGAAGTCCTATGTTTCCCTTTATAAAAAAATAAGAGGTGATGAATGATGAAAACCCTGGCACTCATCCTCGCGGGCGGAAGAGGCTCGCGGCTCGACATCCTGAGTGAGAACCGCGTCAAACCGGCCGTACCATTCGCCGGCAAATACCGTATCATCGATTTCACACTGAGCAACTGCAGCAACTCGGGCATCTACCACATCGGAATCCTGACACAATATCTGCCCCTATCGCTCAATGAACATCTCGGCGTGGGCAAACCATGGGACCTGGACCGGCGCGACACGTCTCTTTCGCTTCTGCAGCCTTATGAGAAGTGGTACGCAGGCACCGCTGACAGCGTGCTGCAGAATCTAGACTATATCAAGCGCAGCAAAGCGAAGTACGTCCTTATCCTTTCGGGTGACCATGTCTACAAGATGGATTACCGCAAGATGATCGCGCAACACAAGGAAAAAAACGCTGAACTCACCATCGCGGTCAAGGAAGTGCCGATGGAGGAGACACACCGCTTCGGCATCATGCGCACCGACAGCGACGACAAGGTGTTCGATTTCCAGGAGAAACCGGAAAAGACCGACAGCAACCTCGCATCGATGGGCATCTATGTGTTCAACACCGATACACTCATCGAAGCGCTTCAGACCGTCAAGGCGGACAACCTCGACTTCGGCAAGCATATCATCCCCTATCTGATCGGCCGCGAGGTCTACAGCCATACCTTCGGTGGTTACTGGAAAGATGTGGGCACCTATGATTCCTATCTGGAGGCCAATCTAGAACTCACTTCGACGGTCGACAAAGTGCCGCTCGACATGTATGACGGCGAGTGGCGGGTCTTCACCCGCAGCGAACAGATGCCCGCGGCCAAGTTCGGCAGCAAGGCCGTCGTCCGACAGGGTCTGATCTCCAACGGTTCGATCGTCGCCGGCGAGGTCCACCGCAGCGTGATCTCACCCGGCGTCATCATCCATCCGGGGGCCGTCGTCAAAAACAGCGTCATCATGAACGACTGTGAGATACTCCCCAACGCCACGGTCGAAAACTGCATCATCGACAAAAACGTCACCATCGGGTTCAATGCCACCGTGGGCTCGGGCGGGGATTACACCCCGAACAAGGAAAGACCCGACCTGCTCGCAAGCGGTATCAACGTCATCGGCAGGAATGTCGCGGTCCCAGACGGCACCACGATCAGGCGAAACTGCCGTATTTTCCCAGGCGCCTCCATCACCGCCACCATCATCGAAAGCGGTTCGACCCTCAAATAAAAGACGCCTCCGCTAAAGCGCGGACGCGTCTTTTTTTATATGGATATCAAGGGCCTTCAGATAGTCGATACGGGGTCTATAGCCTTCATTGATGGGATAACTGTTTTCAGCGAGTTCATCCAGGGTGATGGATTTGCGCCCGTTTTCCGCGCGGCGCAGAAAATAAGATAGATGCTCGTAGGGCAGAAGATAGGTGACGTCATGCGCATGCACATAGATGAGCAAAAAAGCGACGCCGCCGTGGGCATTGACCTTCCCGAGATGATCGATCTGGTGCGGGTGGATGTTTCTTATCGGAAACGCGGTCTTCGAACGGGTCTCCTTGACATCGAAATCGACATGGATGCCCTTGTAGATGCCATTGTAATCCGTGGTCGAAGGGGTCTTGTAGTAGGCTTCGGTGATTCTGGCTTTGCTTCTGGAGGGATAATCGACATTGACCGTCTGCACCGGCGTGGGTTTCTTGTGGATGACGGCTCTGTCGTTCGCCAGATAGAAGGCATTCGCTTCATCGATCAGCTTTTCGAATCGCATGCCGCGGTTCTTCACGTCAACCTTTTTTCTTTTTGGTTTTTTCTTCATTGTGGGGTAGTTGATCATCGCTATCACCTTTATCTTATTGTATCATAGAAACCAAGTGGGCGGGGTTGAAAAATAGCGAAAAGTTTTGCCCTATCACTGCCTTAAGAGACTGATGTGTGTTATAATATCGTAGATATGAATTAAAGGAGGTGTCATCGTGAGCCAAATAGACTTTTTCGCCCTTGGCGGTCTCGGTGAAGACGGCAAGAACATGTATTGCCTTGATATCGACAACGCCATCTACGTGCTGGACGCCGGACTCAAATATCCGACGGATGAACTCTACGGCGTCGACGCAATCCTGCCGGACTTCACCTATCTTAAAGAAAACCAGAGCCGCATCAAGGGAGTCTTCCTGTCACATGGCCATGAAGACCACATTGGGGCGATCCCCAAACTATTAAAAGAAATCAAGGTCCCAATCTACGCGACCTATTTCACCCTGGCGCTGCTTGAGGACTCGCTCAAGGAACAAAGCATGAACCCAAAGGACTATCAACTGAAGAAAATCGACAAGAACACCGTCCTCAATTTCAAGAATGTCGACGTCTCTTTCTATCAGACCACCCATTCCATCCCCGAATCGGTCGGAATGGCGTTCAACACCGAAGACGGTGTGATCGTCTACAGTCCCGATTACACCTTCGACCAAAACGTCGAAGCGCCTTACCGCACATCCTTCGAGCGCCTCGCCACCATCGCCAACAAGAATGTCCTCGCACTTCTAAGTGATTCGCTCGGCGCGGAAGAGGCTCTTTCCAACCGCTCGGGACGACAACTGGACCATGTTTTGAACCAAACGTTCAGAAAAGCCAAGAGCCGTATCGTCGCAACATGTTTTTCAACGGACATCTACCGCATCCAGAAAGTGATCAACGTGGCGCTGAAATACGACCGCGACATCGCCATCATCGGCAGAAAAGCCCAGCGCATGGTCGATATCGCCATCAATCTCGGGGTCCTCAGGATACCGAAGGAAAAACTGAGAACCCTCAAATTCATCGATGAGAAAAACAAGAATCTGCTTCCTGACACCATGGTGCTTGTGACCGGAGAACGCCATGAACCGTTTCACATGTTGCAGCGCATGGTGAAGAAAGTCGACCGTCTGATCCATCTCAATGACAGCGACGACATCATCATGATGACCCCGCCGGTCCCTGGAACCGAAAAAATCGCCGCGAGCACGCTCGATATCCTTTATCGCCACGACATCAACATCGTGAAAATCAGCAAGGACATCCTGCCTTCGGCCCATGCCAACAGCGAGGACGTCAAACTGCTCACCAACTTCCTAAAGCCAAAATACTTCATCCCGGTGATCGGCGAGTACCGCCATATCTATGCGATGAAACAGATCGCCAATCAGCTCGGCTACGAGGATGACAAAATCAAGATCATGGAAAACGGCGAGGTGCTCCGTTTCAAAAACGGCAACGCCCTCCCCATCACCCACTCCAAAAGCAGTGGCGACGTTTTGGTCGACGGCATCTTGGAAGGCGATCTGAGCGAAGTCGTGCTCAAGGACCGCGAAATCCTTTCGCAGGACGGCGTTCTGCTCATCATCGGCCACATCAACGCCAAGAAAAAACAGATGGCCGCGGAACCGGAAATCATCTCACGCGGGTTTGTCTATATGAAGGAAAACGAAAAACTCATCGAGGAAGTCGCCACCATCACCAAGGAGACCGCCGATGAGATATTCAAACGAAAGTATGTCGACTGGCGCCTATTCAAGGAAAAACTCAGGGAAAACGTCTCGAAACATCTGTTCAAGACCACCTCGAGACGCCCGATCGTCATCCCCGTCCTCATCGATGTGCCCAAGAAGCCATGACCATGATCATCGAGACCATCGAGGACAATATCGACAAAAAGGACGTGGCGCATCTTGAACCACGTATCGGTGCCCGCGCCGTCTTCTTCAAGGACGGAAAACTGTGCATGCTCTATCTGAGAAACAAGGACCGCTACACCCTGCCGGGCGGCGGTGTCGAAAAAGACGAGACACCCCAGACGGCGGTGAAAAGGGAAGTCCTAGAGGAAACAGGCTATGCCGTCACCAAGGCCAGCGAGACGCTGATACTCAAAGAATACTTCACCGATTCAATCTGGCATCATCACTTTTTCCACTGCGAGATCTCAGGCGGGCAAAAACGCCCCGTCCTCACAAAAGAAGAAGTGGAGTGGGGGCTCGAGGTTGTTTTCAAACCGCTTGATGAAGCGCTTCGTATCTTCGCAGACTACGAATCCTCCCAGCCGGATCCCTACACACCCAACATCCACAAACGTGAACTCATGGGCCTTATCCACAGCCTCTGAGACGCACCATGCTTTCTCAGCATTATAGTTTACAAAAAACATCATTATGTTATAATTAACAAGGATTAATTCTAGGAGGTAACAAATTTATGGCAAAAGTAAAAGAACTATCGAACTCCCGTGTTCAGATCGACATCGAGGTGTCGGCCGAACAACTCGAAAAAGCACTCGACCTCGCATTCGATAAAATCAAGGACGACGTTGAAATCAAGGGTTTCAGAAAAGGAAAAGTCACCCGTGACGTCTATGAGAAACACAAAGGCGTCGAATCGCTTTATGAGGATGCGCTCAACCACGTGATCCAGGAAACCTATTCCGAAGCGGTCATGGAAAACAACCTGCAGGTTGTCGCCCAACCGAAAATCGACCTCGACATCACCAAAGTGAAAAAAGGTGAACCTTTCTCCTACACCGCGACCGTCGCTGTCAAACCCGACGTCAAACTCGGCGAATACAAGGGGATCGAATTCGAAGCACCGAGCGACGAAGTCACCGAAGAAGAAGTCATCGCGGAAATCACCAAACTTCGCGAACAGAACGCCGAACTCATCGTCAAGGAAGACGGCACCGTCGAACCCGGCGATACCGCCGTATTCGATTTCGAAGGATTCGTCGACGGCGAACCGTTCGAAGGCGGCAAAGCCGAAAACCACGAACTCGAGATCGGTTCCGGTCAGTTCATTCCCGGCTTCGAAGACCAGATGACCGGCATGAAAGCCGGCGAAGAGAAGGATATCAAAGTCACCTTCCCCGAAGACTACCAGGCCGAGCACCTCAAAGGCAAGGAAGCCACCTTCAAGGTGAAACTCCACGAAGTCAAAATCAAGGAAGTCCCCGAACTCACCGACGAGTTCGTCAAGGATCTTGATAAAGAAGGCATCGAAACCGTCGAAGCCCTCAAAAAAGACACCAGGGAAAACCTTGAAAAACAGAAAAAGGAAGCCAACATGAACAAAGCCATCGATTTCGCGGTCGAGACCGCGGCGAACAATGCCGAGATGGAACTTCCCGAAGAAATGGTCATCGAAGAGAAAAACCGCATGATGGACAACACGAAAAAACAAGCACAACAATACGGCATCGACTTCGACACCTATCTTCAGCTCACAGGGATGGACAAGGAGAAATTCGAAGCCAACCTGATGAATGACGCCCAAAAATCAATCCGCTACAACCTGACCATCGATGCGATTTCCAAGGAAGAGGATATCGCCGTATCGGAAGAAGAGATCAACAACAAGTTCGAAGAAATCGCAAGCCAACACAACATGGATATCGAACAGGTCCGCTCGCAGGTGAATCCGCAAGCGGTCGAGCAGGAAGTCGTCTTCAGAAAAACCATCGATTTCCTCGTTGACAATCTCGAAAAGAAATAACAGCCTGAAAAACACTTCCTAGCGAAGTGTTTTTTGAAAAGAGGGATACCATGTTGAAACTCGCCGTCTTCGACCTCGACCATACGCTGCTTCATACGGACAAGACCATCGACGCCGCTACCGTGCATGCCATTGAAAAACTCAGGAAAGACGGGCTCAAGGTCGCCGTCTCGACGGGAAGAACCTATGAACTCGCGGTTCCCTACGCCCGTCAGATCGGTGCCGATGGCCTGATATCGTCAAACAACGGCGCCTTGATCAGAGATTACGTGAGCGGCCACACACTCCGCGAATCTTTCATCGATGAAAAGGATCAGCTTGCGGTTCTGGATTACGCGCTCACGCATGAGATCAACTATGTCGTCTATACCGCTAGCGGCATCTATTCGACCCTCGATGACCGCCGGGAAATCTATGAAACGTGGAACAAGGAGAATCCGGATTCGATCGTAAGCTTCCACCGCACCGACGATATCGATGAATTCAAGCACAAGGACAGCTACAAGATCCTCCTGGTGATTCCCGATGAATCTTTCCTTCAAGAAACTACCAGACGACTCTCAAAGCTGCGAAACATTCATGTCACCAAAAGCAGCGAGACTTTCCTCGATGTGGTCCCGAAAGCGGTGAACAAGGGTGTGGCCCTCGAATACATCCTCGATTATTACGGTGCCGCGCCGCTTGAAACCATCGTCTTCGGCGACAGCGACAATGATGCAGAGATGCTCCGCGCAATCCCCTTCTCATTCGCAATGAAAAATGGTACAATAAGAGCAAAGCAGGCGGCGCGCTTCACCACACCCCTCGACAACGACCGCTCCGGGGTGGCCGATGTGCTTGCAAATCTCGAAAACTACAGAAAAAAGGTGAATACAATGGAAAAACAAGTGACAATCACTGACGAAGCGGGCATGCACGCAAGACCCGCAAGCAAACTGGTCCAATTCGCATCCAAGTATGACGCTGACATCAAGATGAGCTACAAAGGCAAGGATGTCGACATGAAAAGCGTCATGGGCGTGATGTCCCTCGGTATCCCCGAAGGCGGCGAAATCACCATCAAGACCAGTAGTGAGGATGCCGAGAAAATCATCGAAGAGATCACCGACAAAATGGAAGAACTCGGACTGACCGGCTGAAAACTGTGTGCGCCCGCACACTTTTTTCATACCTTGTGAAACAAGTACCCAAGCCCGCCTACCGAACGCCACGACGTGAGTATTTACATTGAAACAAACCGGAAAATAAGGTATATTATAATTAGCAAACAGAATTGTGTTTAAAATTCAGAGGTGAACATTATGTTTAAAACAGATGAAACGAAAACCGCCACCCTTCCCGCCATCGCAATCAGAGGCCTCGCGCCTTTTCCGAATACAGACGTCCGCACCGAAGTCGGACGTTCTTTGTCAAAGAGTGCGCTCCTTGACGCGGAACGCAACCATGACTCGCACGTGATTTTGCTGGTGCAGAAGAACCCGAGTGTCGAAGCCCCGGGTGAAAACGACATGCTCGCTTACGGCATCGTTGCCAAGATCGGCATCAAGATCAAACTCCCCAACGGCAACTTCAAAGTCAAATTCGACCCGATCATGCGGGCTGAAATCAAGTCATTCGAGCAAAATGACCCGTTTTTCACAGTCAGATTCGAGACCCGTCCCTCCGAACAGGGCGATATCGACGAGGAAGTGGCCCTCGTACGCATGATCGTCAAACAGGTCATGGAAAACGCCCAGTCGATTCTCCACAACCCCAAACAATGCATCGAAGCCGTCCAGGCGGGGATCGCCACCGACAAACTTGTCGACAAACTCGCCAGCAACCTGAAAATCGCGGAAAACCACAAGTTCAAGTACATCGAGACCCCATCGATAGAAAAAAGGCTGAACTACCTTCTTCAAGACATCGAGAAGGAACGCCACATGAGCGAAATTGAAGAGAAAATCAACCGCACCGTCAAGAAAAACATCGATGAGAACCAGCGCGAATACTATCTCAGAGAAAAGCTGCGCGCCATTCAGGAAGAACTCGGCGACAAAGCGAAAAAAGAAAGCGAAATCGAGTCGATGCGCAAGCAAATCCAGGAGAAGAAGATGCCCAAGCATATCGAGGAAAAAGCCCTCTATGAGCTTTCCCGTTATGAGACCCTCCCCGCTTCAAGCGGAGAATCCGGCGTCATAAGAACCTATCTCGATTTCCTGATCGATCTGCCATGGCATGAACAAAGCGATGACGAGACCGACATCAACAAGGCTGAAAAAGCACTCGAAGAAAGCCATTACGGTCTTGAGAACGTAAAGGAACGCATCGTCGAATATCTCGCAGTCAAACTGTTGACCGGAAAGAACCCGCAGACCATCCTATGTCTCGTCGGGCCACCCGGCGTCGGTAAGACCTCGCTCGCACAGTCCATCGCCAGCGCCTTGAACCGCCAATTCGTCAAACAATCCCTAGGCGGCGTCAAGGACGAAAGTGAAATCCGCGGTCACCGCCGTACCTATCTCGGCGCCCTGCCCGGACGCATCCTGCAAGGCATGCGCAAAGCGCAGGTCATGAATCCCTTGTTCCTGCTCGATGAGATCGACAAGCTCGGCAGCGACTACAAGGGCGACCCGAGCGCCGCGATGCTCGAGGTTTTGGACCCCGAACAGAACGCGAACTTCTCCGACCACTATCTCGAAGACCAATACGATCTTTCCCAGGTGCTTTTCATCACCACCGCCAACTACCTCGGCAACATCCCCGCACCACTGCGCGACCGGATGGAAATCATCGAACTCTCAAGCTACACCGAACACGAAAAATACAATATCGCCAAAAAACACCTGATCCGCAAACAGCTCGACTCTCACGGCCTCGACCCGAAAAAAATCACCATCGACGACGAAGCCATCATGAAGATGGTCCGCGAACATACCAGGGAAGCCGGGGTCCGTCAACTCGACCGCCTCTTTGGAACCGTGGTGAGAAAAGCGATCAAACGTGTCCTCGGTGACAAGGTCGACAACGTTCACATCACCGTCGACAACCTGTCGGAATTCCTGGGCAAACCGAAATACACCAGCCATATCGCCGACAAAATCTCGCAGGTCGGCGTGGCCGTGGGTCTCGCCTATACCCAGTTCGGCGGCGATACCCTGCCCGTTGAAGTCGCCTTCTACAAAGGAAGCGGTAAACTCGCCCTCACCGGCTCGCTCGGCGATGTCATGAAGGAATCGGCCGAAGCCGCCCTTTCCTATATCCGCGCCAACCACGAGCAGTATGCCATCGAGAAAGCGCTTTTCGAAGACTCCAACGTCCACATCCACGTCCCGGAAGGCTCCATCCCCAAAGACGGACCGTCCGCCGGCGTGACCATCGCGCTATCACTGATCAGTGCGATGACCAAGCGCAAAGTCGACCACACCATCGGTATGACCGGCGAAATCACGCTGCGCGGTCGCGTTCTGCCGATCGGCGGACTCAAGGAAAAAGCGATCGCCGCACACCGAAGCGGTCTCAAGACCATCTTGATTCCAAAACAGAACAGCCGCGATATCGACGACATCCCGAAGGAAGTCAGAGAAGAACTCGAAATCAAACTCGTCGAGACGGTCGAAGACATCGTGGAACTTGCACTACTTAAAGAATAAGACAATCATCGATTGTCTTTTCTTTTGAAGTTGTGTACAATATTGACGAGGTGAACATCATGATAATCAGAAGTGTCGAAAAACCCATCACCATCACCGATGAGGCGCATTATCCCGACGGCGACAGAAATGAGTTTCTTTTTGTCGGCCGCAGCAACGTCGGTAAGAGTTCCCTGATCAATTCCCTTTTGAACCGCAAAAACATCGCCTACACATCCCAGACCCCGGGAAAGACGCAAACGCTCAATTTCTATCTCATCAACGAATCATTCTACATCGTCGATGTGCCCGGTTACGGCTACGCCCGCGTCAGCAAGACGATGCGCCGGGATTTCGCCGAGATGATCGAGCATTACCTGACCACCAGAAAACAACTCAGACACATCTTCGTCCTGGTCGACCTGCGCCATCCCCCGAGCGATGATGATTTCGCGATGGCACAATATCTGTCCCATTACAACATGCCCTTCACCATCCTCGCGACCAAGGCGGACAAAATCTCGAAAAACAAACGCCCGAAACACATCAAGATGGTCAAAGAGACCCTCGCACTCCCGGCCACCGTCGAGATCGTCCCCTATTCGAGCATGGAACACTTGAACCGCGACCGGGTACTGCGCATCATCGAAAGCTACGAGTAAAAGCACTTGAAAAGAAAAAAAACCTGTGATAGACTATGTCTAACTACAATGAACGGGAAGAGTAGGCCGACGCGGATCCCAAAGAGAGCCAGTGGTGCTGTGAACTGGTGGAACGCGATGTCGAAGGTAGCCCTGGAGTTGGTCCGGTGAAAGAAGTAGTCGGATCCGTTGGCGGCGTTAACGCGTTGAGCGCCGGTATGTTCCATATACCGGAAACAAGGTGGTACCGCGGAACATTTCGCCCTTAATCGAGAATTGAGGGCTTTTTTTATTTCACTGAAGGAGTGAGAACCTATGGACATGGAAAAAAAATACGACCACAAACGCGTCGAATCCGGCAAGTACGAAAACTGGAAACAGGCCGGTTATTTCAAAAGCGGCGACAAAACGAAAAAAACCTACACCATCGTCATTCCGCCCCCCAACGTCACCGGGAAACTCCATCTCGGCCACGCCTGGGACAACACCCTGCAAGACATTATCATCCGCAAAAAGCGCATGGAAGGCTACGATGCGCTCTATCTTCCGGGTATGGACCATGCCGGCATCGCCACACAGGCGAAAATCGACAACCGTCTCAAAGAAAGAGGCATCAACCGCTTCGAGATGGGTCGCGAGGCCTTTTTGGTCGAAGCCTGGTCATGGAAAGAAGAATACGCCCGCCATATCAGGGACCAATGGGCGGCCCTCGGACTTTCCGTCGATTATGAAAAGGAGCGTTTCACCCTCGATGAAGGCCTTAACAAAGCCGTAAACGAGGTATTTTTCCGGCTTTATGACAAAGGGCTCATCTACCGCAAGGAACGCATCATCAACTGGGATGTCCAGGCCAAGACCGCGCTTTCGAACATCGAAGTCGAACACGAAGCGGTCGAAGGTGCGCTCTACTACATGAAATACCATCTCGAAGACGGCAGCGACCATATCCTGATCGCCACCACGAGACCCGAAACCATCTTCGCCGATACCGCCGTCATCGTCCACCCCGAGGATGACAATCGCCGCAAGTTCGTCGGCAAACGGGTCTACATCCCGACCACCGACCGCCTCATCCCGGTCATTGACGATGCCTACGTCGACCGCGAGTTCGGAACCGGCGCGCTCAAAGTCACACCGGCCCACGACCCCAACGACTTCGAGATCGGCGAAAGACACGCCCTCTCCATGCCGCTTTGTATGGAAGAAGACGGCAAGATGAACGCCCTGGCCCACAAATACGAAGGGATGGCACGTTTCGAATGCCGCAAGGCCCTGGTGAAAGACATGCAGCACGAAGGGCTCATCACAAAGATCGAAAAACATATCCACAACGTCGGCCACAGCGAGCGCACCGGCGTCATGGTCGAACCACGGCTTTCCAAACAGTGGTTCGTCAAGATGACCCCTCTCGCCAAACAGGCCCTCGAAGAATCGACCGCCCGTTTCATCCCCGCCCGTTTCGAAAAGATTTTCAATCACTGGATGGAAGATATCCAGGACTGGTGCATCAGCCGCCAGCTTTGGTGGGGTCACCGGATTCCGGCCTATTACAAAGGCGACGATGTCTATGTCGGTGAGAATCCGCCCGCCGGCTACGTACAGGACGAAGATGTCCTTGATACCTGGTTTTCAAGCGCCCTGTGGCCCTTCTCGACGCTCGGTTGGCCCGAAAAAACGGACGATTTCAAGCGGTATTATCCCACGCAGACCATGGTCACAGGCTATGACATCATCTTTTTCTGGGTCGCCCGCATGATCTTCCAGGGCATCGAGTTCACCGGAAAGACCCCGTTTGACGATGTGCTGATCCACGGTCTGATCCGTGATGAAAAGGGTCGCAAGATGTCCAAATCACTCGGAAACGGTGTGGACCCGATGGATGTGAAGGAAGCCTACGGCATGGATACGCTCCGTTACTTTTTGACCACCAACTCCGCACCGGGACAGGATCTGAGATTCGAGACTCCGAAGGTGGAATCCAGCTGGAACTACATCAACAAACTCTGGAACATCTCCCGGTTCATCATGCTGAACATAGGCGACATGGACGAAAAAGAGACCGCCATCGACATGAGGAATCTGCCGCTCAAGGACCGTCATATCCTCTCAAGACTCCACACGACCATCAAGGAAGTCAACCGAAATTACGACCGTTTCGAGTTCGGCGAAGCCGCCAAGGCGCTTTACAAATTCAGCTGGGATGAGGTCGCGGCCTGGTATGTCGAAACCTCGAAACTGACCCTGCAGAACGGAACGCCGCACGAAAAGATCCGCACCAAGGCCATTCTGCGCAAGGTCTGGCTCGATGTCCTCAGAATGCTTCATCCCTTCATGCCGTTCGTGACCGAGGAAATCTATCAACAGATGCCGTTTACGGAACAAGAAAGCATCATGATCGACACCTGGCCCAAAGCCGAGGCGGAACATTTAGACCCGCAGGCCGTCAAGGATTTCGAAACCATCCAGGCGCTGATCAGCCGGGTCCGCAACGTAAGAAACACCTATGATGTCCCCTTCAAACAAAAAATCGCCATCCACATCGAAGCCGGCGAGAAAACCCGCGAACTTTTCGCCGAACAGGATGCCATCCTCAAGCGCTTCTTGAACCCAAAGACTTATGAAGTCAAGGAGAAGGTCAGTTTAGAGGAAAAGAGCCTATCCTATGTCTATCCGGCATTCACGCTCTATATCCCGCTCGGAAGCCTCGTCGACCTCAAGGCGGAACTCGAGAAGCAGGAAGCCGAACGCGTCCGTATCGAAAACGAGATCAGACGCGCCAGGACCATGCTCGCCAACGAGAAGTTCGTCGCCAAAGCGCCGAAAGCGAAAGTCGATGCGGAAAAGGATAAACTGAACACCTACGAAAAACAACTTGAACACGTCAAGAACCGTATCGAGGAACTGAAGCGCGATGTTTGAGACAGTAACCGCGGCCCAGGCATGGATCGAATCCATCCAGAAGTTCGGTGAGAAATACGACCTCACGCGGATGCGCACAGCGTGCGCGATGCTCAACCATCCCGAAAGAAGCTTCAAAAGCATCCACATCGGCGGCACCAACGGCAAGGGCTCGACCCTGCAGTACCTGAACCGCATCCTGATCGCCGCCGGCTACCGCGTCGGAACCTTCACCAGCCCCTATATCGTACGCTTCAACGAACGCATCACTCTCGACAACGTCGATATCAGCAACGAAGACCTGCTCATGCACATCAATACCGTCTATCAGCTGCAGAAACGCTACCTTGAGGAACACGGGGACCAAATCACGTTCTTCGAACTGATCACGCTCGTCAGTTTCCTTTACTTCAGGGAAAAAGCCCCGGACATCGTCCTTTACGAAGTCGGTCTCGGCGGCACCCTGGATGCCACCAACGTCATCGAACCGATGATCAGCATCATCACCTCGATCGGCTACGACCACATGACCGTGCTCGGCGGCACGCTGGAAAGCATCGCCGCCAACAAACTCGGAATCGTGAAACGAAGAACGCCGCTGATCACCGGCGTCACCCAGGCATCCCTGTTCGAACAGTTCGAAAAGAAAGCCTTGGAGAAAGAAGCGCCCCTTCATTTCGGCAAGGACTATCCGCTTGATGAAACCGACTACGGATTCCCAACATCGTTCGTCTACAAACAAAACAAATACACACTTTCCATGCACGGCCCGCATCAGGTTGAAAACGCCCGTCTCGCCCTGATCGCCTGCGAGGTCTTGAGAAACACTTATCACCTCGATGTTCCGCAAAAAGCCATCCGCGAGGGCCTTGAAAAAGCCTTCATGCCCGGACGTTTCGAACAAATCGGCGACGCCATCCTGGATGGCGCCCACAATATCAACGGTCTTCAAGCCAGTCTCGAGACGCTCAAGGCCTATTATCCGGACAAAAGGCATGTCGTGTTATTCAGCGTGATGGCCGACAAGGATTATATGCCGATGCTGAAACTGCTCGAAAACGCGGTTGACGCCGTCATCTTCACCGAAATCCCCTATGTAAGAAGCGAAAAAGCCGAAACGCTCCATTCGCTCTGCGGCCATCCGCATAAAAGTTTCGCATCCGATTTCACCGATGCGCTTGAAAAAGCGAGAGCCATACAGAAAGACGATACTCTGCTCATCACCGGGTCGCTTTATTTCATTTCCCAGGTAAGGGCCCATATCATCAAGGAACGATTTCATTAAAAAGAAGCCAAGGCATCATGCCTTGGCTTCTTTATCTGATTCCGTCTATCATTCTTCATCGAGATGTTTACTTCTGAACGATTCCAAAAGGGCTTTCACGTCGGTGGTATGGGTCTTTTTGAGCGCGTCGTCGGCAAGTTTCTTCAAATCATCGGAAGTGACTTTGCTGAGCGCCTTTCTAATCTCCAGGATGTTCGAGGCGTTCATGGAAAGCTCGTCCATGCCCATCCCGCAAAGAAGCAGTGCCGCATCGAGGTCACCGGCCATCTCGCCGCAGACACCAATCTCGATGCCCTCCTTTTTCGCTCCGTCGACCGTATGCCTGATAAGCCTGAGCAGGGTCGGGGAAAGCGGCTGATAGAGATAGGCGACATCCTCGTTCATGCGGTCGGCGGCGAAGACGTACTGGATCAGGTCGTTGGTGCCGATGCTGAAGAAATCGACCATTTTCGCCAGTTCGGCCGCATTGAGGGCGGCTGAGGGAATCTCGATCATGATGCCGGTACGGATGTCCTTCTGATAATCTTTGTCTTCCGCATCGAGGTCCTTCTTGACATCATCGAGGATGGAAAGGGCGCGTCTCAGTTCGTCGGTGGTTGCGACCATCGGGAACATGATGCGTACGTCGTGGGTGTCCTTGGCGGCGATCAGAAGCGCCCTCAGTTGGGTCTTGAACATCCTTTCTTCGTCGAAACAGAGCCTGATCGCCCGTTTGCCGAGGAAGGGGTTTTCTTCCTTTTTTTGTTTCAGGTAGGAGAGTTCCTTGTCGCCGCCGATGTCGATGGTGCGAACAATGACGGGATGGATACTTTTGAAAACCTCTTTGTAGGCTTCGATCTGCGCATCCTCGCTCGGCATCTCGCTGGCGTCCATGAACATGAACTCAGTGCGGAACAATCCGATGCCTTCAGCACCGTTTTCATGAATGGCGAAGAGTTCCCTGGGTGAACCGATATTGGCGTAAAGCGGCATTCTGTGGCCGTCTTCGGTCTCGGTGACGTTTCCCTTGTAAGCTTTCAGGGCCTCGATGCGTTTCTCTTCCTCACGGACAGCCTGTCTGGCCTGTTTCAAGGTGTGCTCATCAGGGTTGACACGTACATCGCCCTGATAAGCGTCCACGTACAGAAGGTCGCCGTCGCTCACTTCAGAGACGGCGTCCCGCACCCCGACGAGGGCCGGAATGTTGAGCGCCCGTGCCATGATCGCCGTATGGGAGGTCAGTCCGCCTTTTTCCGTGATGAATCCGCGAACATGTTCCAAGTCGAGATTGGCGGTATCACTTGGCGTCAGGTCTTCTGCGACGACGATGGTGTCGGTCTCAAGCAAAGACATGTCCTTCGGTTTCTCGCCGAGCATGTGGGAGAGGACCCTGTGCTGGATATCCTTGATATCGCCGGCGCGTTCGCGGAAATAGTCGTCTTCCATGGCCTCGAACTGGCCGATGAACTGATCGGTGACCTTTTTGTAGGCAGCCGGGGCGGAAAGTTTCTCGCCTTCGATCATGTTTTTGACCTGCCCCTTGATCTCGGGGTCGTTGACCATCTGCATATGCGCATCGAATATTTCTGCGTGTTCCTCATCGAGATTCTCAAGCGTCTTCTCACGGATTTTCTTTAGATCCTCGGTGCTTTTTTCAAGTGCCTCCTTGAACTGCTTCAGTGATTCTTCAACGTTATCCGTCTTTTTTTCCTTTATCTTCAGTTTCTTTTTGACGAGCACCAGCGCTTCACCGATCGCGCGTCCTTTTGAAGCGGTCTTTCCCTTCAGCATAATATCTCTCCTCATAGAATGTTTTCTCTTAGCGTGTGGTTTCTAAGGTGAAATGACGCGTGTGACAGAAAAACAATGACCATGTTTCTCTTGGCTTTATTTTATCATGCGTGAAATAAAATGAAAAGCCAAAGACCGTGCGCCCGCTCAAACTCTTTGCATGGTCACAGGAAAACAATCGTTTCGTGCTGGAAATTCCAAAAGAAAAGCGGTATACTGTATGCGGTGATTACTATGATTAATGCGCTCAAGGGCCTCTCATTCGCACTTTATTTCATCGTCGCCTACAGCTTCGTTTACGGCGTGCTGATTTTCAATCTTCCGTTGGTCACAGAAACGGACCTTTCTTATGATGCCGACATGTTGAACACACCTTCTGAAGCGGTGACCTATGCTTATCTTCTAGAGGAGCTGCAGGAATCATTGGATGTGCGACTCGCCTTGGTCGGTGCCGCGCAGACACGCATCAACATATCCTATTACACCATCCACGGTGGTGTTGCCCGGGACCTTTTTTTTGGTTCGCTGCTTGAAGCGGCCGACCGCGGCGTCGAGATCAATCTCATCATCGACGAAGTTTTCTACCATGTCACCAGTGATGACAAAAAACACTATGAAGCGATCATGGCCCACGAAAACATCACATTCAGATTCTATGAACCGATCAACCCTTTCCTGCCCCATACCCTACAGAACCGTCTGCACGACAAATTGTTGATCATCGATGACACCTATGGTGTGATCGGCGGTCGAAATATCGGCGACCGCTACTACGGTGTCGGTCCACTTCCGGAATACCGGACCTTCGACAGGGATGTCCTGATTTTCGGTGCGGATGACACGCATCAGACGGTTGTCGATATGAATGACTATTACGAAGAACTCTTCAACAGCCGTTATGCCTTTGGAAGGGAAGCGGCAATGACCCCCGAACTAAGCGAGGAACAGACAAGGATGTGGTCTTATTATCAGGAATACGCATCTTTCAATGAACTTGATCTCCTTATGGACCGCATCCGCACCGACGCGATCCAGGTCGAACGTGCGACTTTTCTGAGAAGTCCGCTTGAACGCATGCACAAACACCCGGTGATCCTCGAGACCCTCGGGGACCTTGCGGCGGGTTATGACACCTGGATCATACAGTCCCCTTATATCGTCTTTTCCGATCTCATGCGCCGCCATCTTCCCGATCACGACGACCATCACATCACCGTCCTCACCAATTCGCCGGCAGTGTCACCGAATGTGTTCGCCATGGCGGGCTACATGCGGTATCGGACCGATCTGGCCCGGGCAACCGACTTGTATGAGTTCCACGGTGAATTCTCCCTGCATGGCAAAAGCATGGTTTTCGGTGACGAGATCAGCGTGATCGGCTCACTGAATCTGGACCCCAGAAGCGCCACACTCTCAACCGAGAGCGTCATGGTCATCTATTCCGAGCCTTTCACCACAGCATTCAAAGATGTCCTAGGCGGCTATATCGATCAGAGCCTCACCATCCGTGATGACGGCAGCATCGAAAACATCAACGGCATCGATGAACTGACGATGGACCGCCGTCAGCGTTTTGCTTTGAGGCTGATGTATTATGTCACCTATTTCTTCGACCCGATGCTTTGAAACAGGTGAATCGGGAGACGGTTTCGAGCGAGCAAGACCATGCCAGCCGAACCCAAAACGCGCCGAAAATCGCGTTTTTGTTCAGGAAAAGAAAAAAGGGCCGTCATCAATCCAAGACAGGTTGTGAACCCATGAAAAAAATAGAAAACCCCAAACAATTCGCCTACGATTTATCAGAATGGTACCGCCACAACAAGCGGGATCTGCCGTTCAGGCATACCAGGGATCCCTATAAGATATTCTTAAGCGAACTGATGTTGCAACAGACACAGATCACGACAATGATTCCTTATTATCAGCGTTTCATCGACCGTTTCCCGGATACCCGCGCCCTCGCTAAAGCCGATGAACGCGAGGTTCTCAAATACTGGGAGGGACTCGGCTATTACCGTCGGGCCCGCTACATCAGGGAAACCGCGACAATCATCGAAAAGAAATACGGCGGAACATTCCCCGAAAACCTTGAAGCAATCGAATCACTGAAAGGTGTCGGTCGCTACACCGCCAGGGCCATCCATTCAATCGCATTCAACCAACCCTCGCCCGCCGTCGATGGCAATGTCCTGCGTGTGATGAGCAGGATTATGGTCTATGATGAAGACATTCGCAAAACCCGGACCATGCGGACCGTGGAAAGCGCACTCGAGAGAGTCATCATCCATGAATCACCGTCCGATTTCACCCAGGGTCTGATGGAACTTGGCGCTCTTGTGTGCAAGCCCCGCCCCCTGTGTGGACAATGCCCGATCCGGAGCCATTGCTTCGCATGCAAACAAAATACGCAGGATCTATATCCCTATAAATCGAAACCCCCGGCGAAAACCCGGGAGGATTATGTGGTGCTCGTGGTTCATGATGGTTCCGGACAACTGTTGCTCCGGCAGCGCCCCGCGGACGGTCTGCTCGGTGGCATGTACGAACTGTTCCAAGTTCGAACCGACCACCCGAAGCAAGCGCTTGAGGCGCTTAAAGAAAACCACATGATCTCCATTGCCGAGACCACCTTCCTCGGAACATTCAAACACATCTTCACCCACAAAACCTGGCATATGCAGGTCTATCTTGTCACCGTATCACAGACCATGACTGCGCTTGTCCACCCCGGTGATTTCCCCTATGCCATCACCGGGGCGCATCACAAGATTATCGATTACCTAAAAGAAAACACCCATCCTTTCAAGAATCATTGAGTGAAAGGATGGGTGTATCATATTATGTTGCTGATCAAAGAAATGCCCTACAAAGAAAGACCACGCGAACGTTTTTTGCATTACGGAAAGGAAGCGGTCTCGACCACCGAACTCATTGCCATCATATTGCGCACCGGCACACCGAACATGAATGTCATCGAACTTGCGCGACTCGTCATGAAGGCGCATCCTTCGATACGGAAGATCAACGAGACAAGTGTCAGGGAACTGACACAGATCAGCGGACTCGGAGAAGCCAAGGCGATTCAGTTGCTTGCGGCGTTGGAGCTGGGAAAGCGACTCTACGAAGAAGCCTATGACAATGTCGAGCTCATCTCCAGCCCGACCCGCGTTTATGATCTGATGAAATCCGGTCTGGAAATGCGCACCCAGGAGATGTTTTATGCGCTTTATCTGAATACCAAAGGATGTTTGATCAAGAAACAGCTGCTTTTCGTGGGATCATTGAGCAGTGCCGTGGTGCATCCCCGTGAACTGTTCAAATATGCAGTGACCCTCAGCGCGGCGAGCATCATTCTTGTACACAACCATCCCTCGGGTGATCCGACGCCTTCAAAGAGCGATGAGGCCATCACCGATGTGATGATCAGAAACGGTGAGTTGATGGACATAAAGGTGGTCGACCATATCATCATCGGAAAAGGCAGATACTATTCTTTTCGTGAACACAAGAAGTGCTTCAGGTAATAAAAAGAGGATCGTAAGGCGATCCTCTTTCCATATCATTACGCAATGTTCATTATTTTTGCTTCTTAGGCACTGTCTGATCTTCTTTCTTGTCGTCTTCCTCTTCGTGCGGTGTCTTGATTCTAACACCGGCGGAATCGATATTGGCCGGTGGACCGGGTTTGTCGGTGACTTTATCGAGGGGAATCTCTTTGTCACTCGGATCGAGCGGAACTTCCTGTTTTTCCATGTCGGGGGTCGGTGCGGCCCCGTTCTCATGCTTCCTAGGTTTCTCGTCGATCGGTTTTTCGGCCTTGTCAAGTACGCCTTCTTGTTTCTTTTTCTTGTTTTTTTTGTCTTTTTCTGCCATGACGTTCCCTCCTTTATACTCATATTATAACATCTTGGGGTCTGTTTTGAAATGAAGTGCTCATGTTGGTGCAACAAAACGCTCGCCCTGGCGAAAGAATGGCCGGTTCTTCCGAAAATGCTTTACATCCGGAAGCCTTTTGGGTATAATACTAGAAGTTGTTCAAAGCGCGCGATAATATTGACATTTTCAGCTTTTTTTGGTATTATTTTAACGCTTAGCAGCATACCGCTCAGAACGGGTCTTAAAGCATAGTCACCCCTATGGCGAGTCTTACAAATTTGAGGAGGTGCTCAGGCATGTACGCAGTTATTGAATCAGGTGGAAAACAACTCCGTGTCACAGAGGGCGAGGAAGTCTTTGTAGAAAAGATGGATGCGAACGAAGGTGACACAGTGACATTCGACAAGGTTTTGCTCATCGGTGGCGACAAACTCGCTGTCGGTAACCCGTTCGTCAAGGACGCGAAAGTCGAAGCTGAAGTTGTCAAACACGGAAAACAACGTAAAATCATCGTTTTCAAGTTCAAAGCGAAAAAGAACTACAGACGTAAACAGGGTCACAGACAGCCCTACACAAAACTGAAAATCAAAAGCATCGCCCAATAACTAAAAATCAAAAGTCATTATCGGAGGTGACGAACAATGTTGATTGATATTCAAGTGCTGACTTGCATGGCATCCAAAAAGGGTGTCGGATCGACCAAAAACGGCCGTGATTCCGAGTCGAAGCGCCTTGGCGCCAAAAAATCAGACGGACAACCTTGCCGTGCGGGTTCCATTATCTACCGCCAACGCGGAACCAAAATGCACCCCGGTGTGAACGTCGGCATCGGCAGCGATGATACGCTGTTCAGTAAGATAGACGGCATCGTCCGTTTTGAACGGATTGGCAAAAGCAGAAAACAAGCGTCGGTTTACCCGGAATAAACGCCATGGCAGACAGTGGAAACTGTTTGCCATTTTTTTTGCCCAAGTGTATAATGAGACGTGATTATTTATAATAGGTGAAGATTATGATCAGACCAGCGAGGACCGCCGATCTTGATGCCATCGATGCAATGAGCGTGCGCGTCATTGAAAACATGCATGCGAATAGACTCGATCAGTGGCAGCTTTCCTATCCGAGGCGTCTCCACTTTGCCGCAGACATCGAGAAGAAAAGTCTCTATGTCTATGAAGAGGCGGGGCGCATCATGGGTGTGATGGCAGTCTATGAAGAAAACGAGACCGCCTACCGCGAGATTACGTGGATGAGAAAAAACAGCCTTGTCGTGCACCGCATCCTCGTCGACCCTTCCGCACAGGGCCGCGGTATCGGCGACACGCTCATCTTGTATGCGGTCGGACTTGCAAAATCACAGGGCAAGGCATCGCTGAAGATTGATACCCACCCGGCCAATCATCCGATGCGAAGGTTGCTGAAAAAGCATCAGTTCGAGGAACAAGGCTACCTGAAACAAATCCACCGTATCGCCTACGAACGGCTTGCATCCTTTGATTTTATGAACAAAATCATGATCTTCGGAAACAGCGGAACGGGAAAGACGACCCTGGCGAGAATGCTCGCCGATAAGTTAGGCATGGACGCGCTCCATCTTGACACGGTCTACTGGCGGAAAAACTGGGAAACCGTGGGCAAAAATGCGTTCGATCGACAGGTCAGAACCTATATGATGAAACATCCGCGTTTCATCATGGATGGCAATTACACCGGTTCACGGACATTCCTTGAAAGAATCCGGTTGGCCGATACCATCATCATGCTGAGTTATCCGACCAAAGATGCCATTCACGGCGTCCTTGAACGCGGTAAGCAGTACAAACACCGCTACCGCAGCGACATGGCCAGCGGGTGTGTCGAAGAACTCGACCAGGAATTTTTGAAATATGTGGCGTTTTTCAGACCCAAACGTCACCGCATCGAAGGCATCCTCAACGGTGTGCGCCCCAAGAAGAACATCCTGGTCTTCAACTCCAGGAAAGCGTTACTCGACTGGTTCAACAGTCTATAAGAAGGAAAGTGTGATTTCTATGTTCGTCGATTTAGTGAAATTCAATATCGCAAGCGGTAAAGGCGGCGACGGCATGAGTGCGTTCCGCCGGGAGAAATATGTGCCCAAAGGCGGACCCTCGGGCGGCGACGGCGGCCGGGGCGGCCATGTCATCTTCGAAGGTGACGAAGGCCTTTCGACCCTCCTTGAATACCGCTACAACAAATACCGGAAAGCTGATGATGGTGAAAACGGGAAAAACAAGAAAATGGCGGGCAAAGATGGCCAGGATCTCATTTTGAAGGTTCCGGTCGGGACGACCATCTTCAATGACAAATCCGGCAAGGTCGTTGCCGACATCACCGAACACAAACAACAAGCCATGGTGCTCAAAGGTGGCCGCGGTGGCCGCGGCAACGTGAAGTTCACTAGCAGCAAGAATACCGCCCCCGATATCGCGGAAAAAGGCGAACCGGGCGAGGAACTGGATATTCGCTGTGAACTCAAACTGCTGGCGGATGTCGGCTTGGTCGGCATGCCGAGTGTCGGAAAAAGCACGCTGATCAGCGCCATTTCGGCCTCGAAACCGAAAATTGCCGATTACCATTTCACCACGCTCAACCCCAATCTGGGCGTGGTCGGTGTCGCAGACGGCCGCAGTTTCGTCTGTGCGGACATGCCCGGCCTGATCGAAGGGGCCGCCCTCGGCCACGGTCTCGGTCTACAGTTTTTGCGTCATATCGAGCGCACGAGGGTCATTCTTCATCTGGTCGACATGAGCGCGTTAGAAGGGCGCGATCCCTATGAGGACTTCTGCCGGATTCAGGCGGAACTGCGTTCCTACCGGCACGGGCTTGATAAAAGACCGATGATCATCGTTGCCAACAAGATGGATATGCCCGAAAGTAAAGCCAACCTCGAATCCTTCAAAAACCGCTATGCGGGCCCCGCACCGATCATCGGCATCAGCGCCTACACCAAAGATAACCTTGATTATCTGTTGCTGAAGACGGCCGATCTGCTTGATGAGAATCCCGTGGCATCGCTCTATGACCAGGGTGATTTCGAAGACTACGTGACCTATCGTTTCGAGGGTCACGAACAACCGTTCACCATCAAAAAGGGCGACGACGGCATCTATGAGATTGGCGGTGAGGGATTGAAGCGTCTTTTCGAGATGACCGATTTCTCCAAGGATCAGTCCGTCAAACGTTTCTCTAGACAACTCAGGGGTCTTGGTATCGATGAGGAACTACGGAAACTCGGTGTCGAACATGGTGACACCGTACGCATCTTCGATGTCTCCTTTGAATTCCTTGACTGACAATCAATCATGATGAGATCCCTAAAGCGGGCGCTGCGACAACGTGTGATGGCGAACTGTGCTTTGGGGATTTTCATTTATTAATTCGAATACAAACTTTTTAAGGCGTATTTTTTTGTCGGATAAGCCTATTAAAGCGCGCTTTGGTGCTATAATAATGTTTGAAAGGATGTGGAACGATGAACGAGCATAGAGACGAAATCATCAGAATCATCAAAGAAGGTTCACCCAAAGAAATGCAAACCGCACTCAGCGAGTTCCACCCCTCCGATATCGCCGATTGTTTCAAGGATCTCGATGATGATGACCAGATGCATATGCTTTTGACTTTGAACCACCATCTCCTCGCGGAGATTTTCTCTCATCTCAAAGACAAGAAAGCTGCACGCTATCTTGTAAGAATCGATGCGCCCAAAGTGGCCAGGATTCTCGATGCGATGGACCGCGACGACGCGACCGACATCATGGAATCATTCAGCAGCGAAACCCGCAAACAATATCTTTCCCTAATGGATGATGAAGCGGCCAGTGAAATCAGAGCACTCCTTCATTATGGCGAGGAGACCGCCGGTTCCATCATGACAACCGAATACATCGTCTTGAAAAGAGGCATGGATGTCAAGGATGCCATGAAAGCCCTCGTCGGAAACGCGACCGACGCCGAGAGCATCCAACGGCTTTTCGTCATCGATGACAACGGTTTTCTAGAAGGCGTCATTGAGCTGAAGAAGCTTATTCAGGCGCGCACTCCGAAGAAAATCGATGACATCATGAAATCGGAAGTGATCACCGTCAAGGTAAGCGACCACACCGAAGAAGTTGCCCGCACCATTCAAAACTACGGTATCTATCTCCTGCCCGTCGTCAATGAAAAGAACATGCTCAAGGGTGTCATCACCATGGACGACGCCGCCGATATCCTCGATCAGGAAACCGACGAGGACTATGCACGCTTCGCAACCATTTCCGCCGAAGCCGAAGTCAACCGCTCGGTCATCCGTTCTGCGATGCATCGATTGCCCTGGCTGACCTTGCTCCTGGCGCTCGGATTGATTGTTTCGGGAATCCTTTCCGGTTTTGAGGAGACTATCGAGCAGATTACCGTGCTCGTCTTTTTCCTTCCGTTGATTCTCGGGATGGCCGGAAATACCGGTACCCAGTCGCTTGCGGTCACAGTGCGAGGACTGAGCAAGTCGCACTATCATGACAAAGCGGCCGTCCGCCGCCATGTGCTCAAGGAACTGCGCGTCGGTGTCCTAAACGGTATCGGCATCGGTCTGCTCTCATTTGTGACCAGCGCGATCTTTCTTCTGGTAATCGGCCGTATCGGTCTTGCGGAGATGGAATACGGCATTCCACTTGTTTCGGTATCCGTTGCCATCAGCGTCGCGGTCGCCCTTGTGATCGCCACGACTTTCGGCGCGATCATCCCGCTCACGCTCAATAAAATGAAAATCGATCCCGCGGTCGCCAGTGGACCGTTTATCACCACAATCAACGACATTGTCGGTCTGGTAGTCTATTTCACCATTGCGGCATTTATCATACTGAATGTGTGGGGGGCTTGACATGAGGAAAATCAGGATATTGAAACAACACAGACCACGTGAGATCGTGGCACTGATCGACCATGAAAAACGGGAAAAAGCCTTGAAGAACAAGCTGCAGAAATATCACGCCTATGATATCTCGCAGGCCATGCTGTACATGGACAAGGATCAAAGAGAACGTCTTTATTCATACATTTCGCTTGAAAAACTGGCAAGAGCATTCGAGCATCTTTATGATGAGAAAGCGGCCGAATTCATGTTGGAACTGGACAAGGAGGAAGCCGCGAAAGTATTGGAGACGATGGAAAGCGATGATGCTGTCGATATTCTCCAACATCTCGAGCATGAAGAATCCGTGGCATTCTTATCACTCCTCGATGAAGGGAAACGTGAACGCCTCAGGAAACTCTCAAGATACAAACACCTCACCGCCGGTAGCGAAATGAACCCTGAGTTCATCACCTTCACAGCGGATATGGATGTCAAGGATGCGATGCGCCGGCTCATTGAAAAAGCGGGCGAAGTCGAAACAATCGAGACACTTTTCGTCGTAGATGACCAGAACGTCTTACAAGGTGTCGTCAACCTGAAGGACCTGATTGTGGCCAAACACCCGATTACCATCAAAGAAATCATGTCTGAGAAATTTTATGCGGTCAATGTGCTGGACGGCATCCAGAAAGTCGTCAAGGACATCCAGAAATATGATACCACTGCGATGCCGGTGCTCAATGACAATGGTGTCATCGAAGGCATCATCACCATGTACGACGCCATGGACATCATTGAAGAAGAAGCCCATGACGACTACGCGAAACTTGCCGGTATCCCGACAGAGGACGACCTCCACGAAACAGCGAAAACAAGTGCGGCGAAACGCTTTCCATGGCTGGCGCTCCTTCTTGTACTCAATATCCTTGTCGCGACGGTCCTCGCATCTTTTGAAGCCACCATCGCCCAGATTGCGGCCCTTGTGTTCTTCCAACCGCTCATTTTGGATATGGCAGGTAATATCGGAACCCAGTCGCTGGCCGTTACCGTCCTTAGAATCTCAAGAGAAACACTGCAGTTGAAGTTCAATATCGGCAGGCACCTGTTGAGAGAGACCATGATCGGCGTCCTCAACGGTGCCATCCTCGGCATCTTGGCCTTCCTGACCGCCTTCATTTTCCTGAGTCTTTTGCCAATCGGGGTCGTCGGTGAAACCGTCCAGGCGGCACAAATCGCCACCGTCGTCGCCATCAGTATCTTTTTGGCCCTGACGGTATCCGCGTTTCTGGGCAGCGCCATCCCCATCCTGCTTAACGCTGCGAAAATCGACCCCGCGGTGGCCAGCGGACCACTGATTACGACGCTCAATGACATCGTCGCATTGTTCATCTATTTCGGTCTCGCGACGGCGATGATCATCGCCGTGTTATAAAGTTCTTATACGAACAAAAAGAGGTGAAAGCTCATGTATAGTTATTTTAAAGGCTATGTCACAGAAATCGAACCTGAAAAAATCACCATCGAGGTTCAAGGTGTCGGTTATCATATCATTGTTCCCAACCCCTTTGAATTCAAGCAGGACGATTTCATCAAAGTCTTCATCTATCAGCACATCCGCGAGGATGCGCACAATTTGTTCGGTTTTGCCTCGCTGAAGCAAAAAAGACTCTTCGAACAACTGCTCAGTGTCAAGGGCATCGGTCCGAAGAGCGCCTTGGCCGTCCTCGCTGCGGCGGATACGAATGAGATCGTCCGGGCGATCGAGACATCGGACACGAGTTATCTGAACCGCTTTCCCGGCATCGGCCCCAAGGCGAGCCAGCAGATTGTCTTGGACCTGAAGGGCAAAGTCCAGATCGATACGCTCTCTGTCAGAAGCAAAAAGAACCTCTCCGAAGTCGAAGACGCGCTGCGGGCGCTTGGCTACAAGACGAAGGAAATCGAACGCGTCACCAGGAAACTCGATTCCAAGAAAGACACCGCGACCCTCATCAAGGACGCCCTCAAACTGATCGGCAACAAATAAAGGAGCCCGTTATGGACGAAAAAGCATTCGAAAGCGCCTATTACAATTATCAAAGACGCTTGTGGGAAAACCTGATAGAAGCCAAGGACAACGACCTCACCAAAGACGATGACTTACTCTACAGCCTGCTTAGGCATACCACCCGCAAATCCCCTTTTCTCATCCAGGCAAAAGTGGACCATCATCCCGACATCGCCCCGCTGGTGCGCAAACTGGACGATTTTTCCAACTACGCCGATGACGAGAAGGCAAGGCGCCGCCAGACCGCCCGCGACACCCTCAGGCTCATGCGAAAAAGGGACGCTGCGGCGAAGAAGCACGATTTTCATAGCTACAAAGACCTCATCTTCACACTGGATGGCTTCAAGGAAGACCTGATCAAGACCACCCTGGCGGTGATGCTCCGCAAAATCGGCCCCGAAAAGGACCGACTGATTCGAAAAAAAGGCATCACCTACGACAATTTCTATGAAAAAATAAGAACCATCGGCCTAAAACCGAGAACCAGGGACCCCGAGAAAATCATCGCGAAAATAAAAAAGAAACTCGGTTATGAAAACTTCGATGAGAATCTGATGATTTCCATCGATGAGAACCATATCGCCGGTTACACCGCGAAAATTTCAAAAACCGAAATCCGTCTCGCGGGACGCCCGATCGATTCAGTCTTCCAACTCAAAACTTTTTTACACGAACTATCACACGTCATCCTGAAACACTACCAAAAAGAGGACGGTCTCGAACAGTTTCTCAGACCCGCTAGATTCGAGATGCTGTCAGTGATCATCGAATATGCGCTCATCGATATTGTTTGTACAAAAACTGAAAGGATGGCGATGCGGAAAATCGCCACCCTCGAATTATCCCGCTCGGCAATCTCCGCACTCTTCGAATTCGACCTCCATGATGACAGGAAAGAACCTGAAAAACTCTTCAAGTCACTCGTCGGTCAGGTATTCGATGTTGAAAGTCCCGCTGTCTGGTCTTTAGACACCTTCAGAAGCGTGGATGCGATGACCATCCATTACTATGCGCTCGGCTATCTCGCCGCCGAGAACCTGAAACTCATCCGAAAAATGGAAAAAGTGCCCGCCGACGCCCTCGGTACGTGGCTCATGGACAATATCATCACGCGTGCCAAGGAGATCGAACTCGGTACATTGCTATAAAAAAAAGCCTACCGGTCAGCTTCAGCTGAAGACGGTGGCTTTTTTTAACGCTTGAATAGTTCGACCAGCCCATCATGGTCATAGCCGTTCTCGATAGCGAGCATCAAGAGAATCCGCGCCTTCGGTCCGGAGAGATTGCCTCCAAGCAGGCAGCCTTCGCGGACGAGGTCCTTACCGCCGCCCTTGTAACCGTAGCTGTCAAGGACGCGTCCGCCGATGGCCCTGGAGACAATAATGATCTCCAAGCCCGCCCCGCGGGCTTTTTTTATGCCTTCCATCATCGCCGCCGGAACGTTCCCGCGGCCAAGAGCCTCGATCACGAGCCCCTTGTAACCGTTGTCGATGTAATAATCAAGAATCGCACCGTCTAGACCGGCAAAGACCTTGAGAATCCCGACTGCGTTGTTGTAGGCCCTTTTGAGCCGGTAATCCCGGCGCATGGTCCGCAAACGGTAATAGATGACCTCGTCGTCATCGATGATGCCGAGCGGACCGAAATCGACGCTTTTGAACGTGTCGAGATTGAGTGTGTGGGTCTTCACGACCTCGGTCGCGGCGTGAATCTGGTAGTTCATCACCACCAAAACGCCTTTGTTCTTAGATCGCTCATCCAAAGCGACCCTGATACTGGAAACCAGATTGGTAAGACCGTCGTAGCCGAGCTCGCTCGCGTTTTTCATCGAACCGGTCAGAACAACGGGTTTCGCATGCGTCGTAACCGCATCCAGATAAAAAGCGGTCTCCTCGAGTGTGTCGGTCCCATGGACCACGATGACCCCTGCAAAGTCGTCATTGTTCAGGTATTCATCAACTTTCTGCTTGAGCGCATACATTTTCTCAGGTGTGATAGAAGGACTGGGAAGGCTTGAAAACTCATAGCCGACCAGATTTTCAAATTCCGTGACGTCTTGGAGTTTCTCGATAATCTCATCCGGTGTGACGCTCGGAACCGCGCCTTGTAGTTTATTGCTGACTTTCATAGCGATCGTGCCGCCTGTAAAAATCAATGCAACCTTTTTCATGGAATCACCTCGCAAAACCATTGTATCATGAATAAAATGAATTCTTAGTGATTTTCTTTCCCAGTCAGACAAGCGCGTCGACAATACGCCTTCAATTTCAATTTTTAGGTTTTGCGTTTTAGACATCGATGAAATCAACAGTTGCGTTTAATCGAATATAAACATTTACACCCTATATAAGCTAGAGGGCTTTAATAAGACATTAACTCAAGTTAACATAATATATATTATCGGCAGTTACAGGAGTGTTGCGACAATCGCTGCTTTCGTAGTGATAGATGCGTATGTGAATAAATTGAATACGATTATTAAGGTTTTTCATAGGGTGAACCCGGCTTAAATATATTCAAATAATCTTGATGACCATATTTATTCAAGCCTCTTCTATTCTTCTGAATCGGTTGAAAATTGATGAGTCGAGAAGGTGTTTCGAGATCGAAACGGGTTAAACCATGTTCGCAAACAAAAAAACGCTTAGAACGCAAATTTCAGCGTCTCAGCGTTTTATATCGAGCTGCTCGTCGAGGATGATGTCTAGGTGCTCGGCGAAGGCGATGGCGGTTTGCCGAGCCTGATCGTTGAGATGTCTCGGGTTGTGGGCATCGGCGCCAACGATGATTCGGCATCCTTTTTCCTTTGCAATCTTGAAAAATGGCTTTCTCGGGTATCTGTAGTGCTGTCCGTCTTCACTTTCGATGTGCCCTCTTCTTATGCCTTGGGCGTTGATCTCGAGCGGAATATCGTATTTCAGGGCGGCGTCAGTGATGATGTGGGCCGCTTTTCTTGCGGTTTCATCGAAAACTGGATAGCCGGTCATGTAGATGTCCGGATGGGCGACAAAAGCGAAATAGCCTGTCGACATCGCTTCTGCGACGCTTTTCGCATAGGTGACGAGGTGTTCTGGGGTTTTGAGCTTGAAAGTCGATCTGCGGCCGTTTTTGCTGTGTCTGTCGCGAATGTAGTGCTGACCGAGCAATAGATAGTCCGCTTTTCGGAGCAATTCTTCGTAATAGGTCGGGTCCTTGTCCAGGTATTCCGTTTCGAAACCGGTGAGGATGGTTATCTTGTCACCATACTGCTCGCGTGCCTGGGCGATGTCCCTCAGGTAGATGGGGACTTCGCTTTCTTTCATCCGGGTTCGGTCGCCTTCGAGCAGCCTGCTCGGGGCGTGATCGGAGATTCCGATCTCGGTGAAGCCTTCCAAGATGGCCTGTTTCACATAATCGGCGGCCTCGCCTTTCGCGTGGTGGCAAAGCCGGTGGTGGGTGTGGTAGTTTGTGGTGATCTTCTGCATGGTCTTCAGCCTTTCTTGTCATAATCAGGCGCCAGCCCTCATAATTTCGTCTCTGAGCAGTTTTCGGGGGTTGAGCGTCAATGATATCCGTTTGTGCCTCTTCGGTCGCTCAGAACGAAAATTTCAGGATGACTGTTTTGATTATATCAGTTTTGAAAACGTGTTTCCAATAATAAGCCCCTGTGGCTTCAAAGATGTTATAATAGGGCCATGAGGTGATTTTATGCAGAAAAGACCCCTGGCATTCAGAATCAGACCGCAGACGCTCGAAGAGATTATCGGCCAAGAGCACCTGGTCGGGAAAAATGGCGTCATCCGCAAGATGGTCGACCGAGGCAGCTACTTCAGTCTCATCCTTTACGGCGGCCCCGGCATCGGCAAGACCACCATCGCTGAAGTCGTTGCCAAGGCTTATGGCCTGAACACGTTTACTTTCAATGCTTCCACCGACAACAAGGCGATGCTCAAAGACATCATCGACCAGGCGAAAAATTACGGAGCCTTACTGATTGTCGACGAAATTCACCGGATGAAAAAGGATATCCAGGACTTTTTGTTGCCTCATGTCGAGAAAGGTAACGTGATTATGATTGGTTTGACAACAAACAATCCCTATCACAGTGTCAATCCCGCAATTCGTTCCAGAGCCCATGTTTTGAAGTTGAAATCGATCTCCGAAAATGACCTTTTTGATTTTCTGAAAAATCTGAAAAATAGATACCCAGATGATTTAAGTGCGAACTTTGAAGAGGATGTCTATCTGTATTTAGTTCGTGCATCGAACCGTGAGATTCGTACGGCTATCAACATGCTCGAACTTCTGGAAATCGCTTATGCTGGTGAGACCGTGACTCTGGATATGGCAAAAAAAATCATCCAGAAGCCCGCGCTCGACCTGGATAAGGATGCCGACAACTATTACAACATTCTTTCCGCCCTTCAAAAGTCGATTCGTGGCTCCGATGTCGATGCGAGTGTGCATTATCTGGCCCGTCTGATCGCCATGGAGGACCTCGACAGCATCCTAAGGCGCCTCAGCGTCATCGCCTATGAGGATGTCGGCCTCGCGAATCCGAGCATCTATGCGAAAATGGACGCCTGCGCACGTGCCTGTGAGCGTGTCGGTTTCCCCGAAGCCCGCATCCCGCTTGCGGCGCTGGTGGTCGAAATGGCGCTATCGCCGAAATCGAACAGCGCTTATCTTGCCGTTGACAAAGCGCTCGCCGATATCGATCAGGGTCATATGTACAAGATACCGAACCACTTGATCAACATTGATAATTTCGAAGCCAAGGACAACTACCTCTATCCCCATGACTATGACAACCACATCGTCAAACAGCAATATCTTCCCGAAGCGATGCACGAAAAGACCTATTATGAGCCCGCCGAGACATCGAAATACGAACGAACCCTCAAAGAAAGACTCGAACTCATAAGAAAAATACTCGACAAACAGCAAAAGTAAGCAAGCAAAACCCTGTCCATGTGAACCGCCCTCTGTCTTGGAACGTGTAGATGATTGTATCGGAAATCTCATCTTTATTATATAAGGGGTTCTTTCACAGTCATATGATCATCTGTTTTTTGTCCGCGGTTTTAAAAAACGGCCCGTCGACCTCGGTTTTATGTTAATATTGAGTGGAATCCATTGTTTTATTATATTTTTTTGTCAGGAGGCTGACTTTTGATATCAAAACCACTTGAACGCGCTCAAACGATGCATTATCGTTTCTTGTTCCACAATGATGCCCATGCAGAAGACTTCTTTGAGAATTCCAAGAACCTTGTGATCGAGGCCGATGAAGGGATTCTCTTCATCGAAAGTGACACACTGCCGACGGTCTACACCGCCTTTGATGATTTGGAGGCGTTGCCAGCGCTTTTGAAGACGATCAGTCAGCACATACCTGAAGGCAGCAAGGTCATCATCAACGCCGGAGAGGATAAATCGAGCCCCGGGCTGCTTGAACGCGTGATTCCTTATTTCCGCGCCGCAGGATGCGTCATCCGCAACCACAATATCGGTTACCGCACAGCGAATCTCGCCGGTGACGGCAAAAAAAGGAATCTGTCCCATGTCAACGAAATGAGCCCCGATTGTTTCCAGTCAGTCCATGACCTGGCCTTGCGCCGTCTCGATGGTGACAAGTTCGGCATGACCTATGACCAGTTCGAGTCCTTTATGGATAAAAAGACAAGCCATGGACTCCTGATCGGCGACGGTTCGGCGCCGAAAGGTTTTATTCTTGGTGATGTCTTCGACAGCGGCCGGCAGATATTCATCCGTGGACTCGCGGTCGAAAAAGATGCACAGGGAAAAGGACATGGGCATGATTTGATGACTGCCATGTTCGAATTGGCCCGCAACAAAGGCGTCAAGCAGTCGATGCTCTGGGTCGAGAAAACCAATTCACGCGCCATCCGGCTTTACAAGACATTCGGCTACAGGCCCTATGGCGACCAGGAAGTTCTGTTCGAGTTCACGATTTAAAGAAACGTCCGGCATTCTGCCCGGACGTTTTTTATCATATGAAATAGCTTTGTTCATATGACATCAGCCAAAACATGTCTGACCGGAACCAAGCGGGGATGGGAAACGGCTGTTTCAAAGCGCCACCGCTCAGTTGAGGCTTTTTTGGTCTTTTTAATCCATAATTTTTCCGGATAGGAAAGCGGCGACCGGGAAACGGCTTGATGAGTGCGGTGTCATCACGGATTTTTCTCATGATGGCCTTGCTATGAGGCAATTTTACAATTATTCTTTTTACTGTACCCCGGACTGATTTCACGAGGGCATCCAAAGCCCGGCAAAAACGTTCTAAATTCACTATGCGCGCTGTTTTCCGCTATTTGTTAGTGTCTTAACCTTTTCAGGAAGGGTGAGTAGCCTTTCGCCTTTGATGACCATCGTATAGACCGATGGCCCTTCAATAAAGCCGAAACGCCTGTAAAGCTGTTTAGCCTTATTCCCCGGTACCACATTGAGCCTGACGGCGAGGTATTTTTCATGGTTGCTGCCTAGCACATGTCGCAAAAGCTGGGTTCCGATTCCTTTTTTCTGATAGGCGGGGGGGACGACAATGTCTTCAAGTGTGGGCAGATCCTGCCAGAAAGACACCATACAGGCCGCAATCAAATGACCGCTCTTTCTATCCCGGATCACACGGGACAGATCACCCATCGCTGAGTTGAGCTGCTCCTCGAGCAGTTTTCTATAGTACCGGCGGTCCTTGTTGCGGATATATCGAAGCGGGCTTCCGGTATAGGTTGTGGTATAGAGTTCGATCAATTCCTCGAAATCCTCATTCTGTGGTGGTATTGCAATCAGGTTTTCATCGAACCGGGTGTGGTAAGGGCCGGTTTTCGCAATCATGTTTTGTTCGATATTTTCTATTGCGAAACCGATTCGTGTCAGCATCTGCATCATCGGACGGTTGAAGCCGTAGGCGGTCAGTGGTTTTTTCAGCTCGGATTTTTCCAGAGTCTTTTTGAGGACGGCTTCAAGGAAATGCGCCTCGTTTTCAAAAGGCGGCCGCATGAAAGGAAGACCGCACCAGTTCTTCTCAATGATTGCCCCGCCGCAGATAGTCCCGTCAATGTAGAGGAAATGTCCATTGTCGAATTTCTCGTACAGATCGAGCACATTGCCGATGTCATAGAACTTCCATATCATCTCATGCATGATTCTGTATACTGTGTAATACTGTGCATAGATCTTCCTTTCGACGGGACGGAGTGTTCCTTCGCACATCAATAGCCACCTCTTTTTATGCCTTTACCGGCGTACCCAAGGAATGTTGGTCTACCCATATGATAAGGCAAAAAGGGCGCTTCACACAAGCCTTTTGAACAAAAAAACCTGACCGCGTCACATCGCGGTCAGGTTCATTAGAGTTTCAAGTCACCTTTTGAGATATAGCCTTTCTTTCTGAAAATGGTGTCAAATATGAAGACGCCTGCAATCGGAAGCGCGAAATGAAGAACAAGAATGCTGAGATAGACGGTGGGTCTGTGGCCCATGGCATCGAGTACACCGATCTGGCCAATGAAACTGCTGGTCCCCATTCCTGCACCGATGGCGGTGCTTTCAAGCCTGAACAAGAGCGTGGAGACGGGTCCGAGAATCGCACTGGTCATGATTGGCGGCAGCCAGATGATCGGTTTTTTGAGAATATTCTTGAACTGAAGCATCGACGTGCCGATACCGATGGAAATCACGGTGCCGATATTGTTGTCCTTGCGGCTCATAACGGCGAAACCGAGCATCTGTGTCGCGCCACCCACTGCCGCGGCCCCGCCGGCGATGCCAATCAGTCCGACATTCTCGCCGACCGGCGAGATGGCGATGGCGATGGCGGCGCTCGAGATTGGGGAAGTGAGCGCCATGCCCATGACGACGGCGATGATGATGCCCATGAAGAAGGGCTGGATTTCCGTGGCATTTTTGATGAAGGCACCGATCTGCGTCATGATGAAATTGACCGGCGCGCCGATCAAAGAGGCGACAAAAAAGGCTATTGTGGCGCTCAACAAAGGAATCAAGATGATATCGAGCGGTGTTTTTCTTCTGAGGATGAAGCGCAGACCTTCAATCGCCGCGATGGTTGTTAGAAACGCGACGACCGGATCATTCATGACCGCGGTTCCGATACCGCCGGCAACGGCGCCACCGATCAAAGGCAAGGCCTTGAGGTCAAGGGACCAGGCCACTCCGACACCGATGCCGATGCCCATGAATCCTCTCAATATGCCGCCGAGGGTGTCCAGGCCTTCCGATAAGGTGCCCTCGAAGATGAAAAAGCCGATGTCCAGGAAACCCACAAGACTGACGAGGATGCCGATCTGTTGGATGATGACGCCGATAATCAGTGTCGAAAACAGCCCGAGGGCCATCCCGTTCAGTGTCTTGATCAGGTAATCGAGTATCTTCTTGCCTCTTGTTTCTTCGCTTAATGTCTCTGTCATAATGTGAACCTCGCTTATTTTATTTTCATTATTCACATTGTAACATATCTTTTCAAGTGGCGCTTTCGATAAGGTAAACTTTGAATGTCAAAGCAGGTTTTCTTTCATCGTCTTGAGGGCGGGCATACTCTTTTGCGCACCTTTCTTGCCCACACAGTGCGCCGCAGCCCTTCGTGCGAAATCGATGCTGGTTTCCAAGTCGGCCCGCCCGGCGAGCATATAAGCGAGCGCCCCGTTGAACGCGTCGCCCGCGGCGGTGGTGTCACGTGGGGTGACGCTGAGGGCCTTTAAGTGTCTAATCGTCTCATCGTAATAGAGCAGTCCTTTGTCTCCCCGCGTGATCACCGGGTGGTTGATGCCCTGTTTTCGCATCCAAAGAAGCGCATGTTCGGCGTCTGAGCGTGTGTTTATCTTCATGCCGGCAATCGATTCGGCCTCTTTCTCATTGGGCGTCATGATGGTGATCTTTTGCATCAGTGACAGGTCGAGTTGTCGCGCCGGGGCGGGGTCGTAGATGATGCAAAGCCCCGCCACATGGGCTTTTTCAATGAGCGCGGCGTTGGTGTGCATGGGAATCTCGTTTTGAAGCAAAAGCACATCATACGCATTGAAATCGATACGGATATCGTCGATTGAGAGGGCATCGTTCGCGCCGGGGGAAAGCACAATCGCATTGTTTCCGCTGAAAACCTGGATGAACGCCATTCCGCTTTTCGTGTTTTCTTTCACCACGAGGGTGTCCGTATCGATGCCGGCATCGCTTAGGCTTTTTTTCAAGAAGGATTGTTGATCGTCATCGCCGATGGCCCCGATGAATGTGACGTCCGCACCCAGTCTTGCGGCGGCGACCGCCTGGTTGGCGCCTTTGCCGCCGGCGTTCAAAGTCAGCTTTCCACCCCGTAAGGTTTCGTCTTTTTTGACCAGCCTGCCGGTTTCGATGACATAATCGATGTTGATGCTACCGATGACTAGAATCTTCTTCATTTTCCCACCTCCTAGTTATTTTATCAGTTTTCTTGATACTTTCCCACAGAACAACAAAAAAACCGCCGTCATCCGGTCTTGACCGGAAAGGGCGGTTTTCTGTTCAGGTAGGGTCAGAAAATATTTTTGAGCGCCTTGATGTCTTCGATGATCAGATCGGCGGATTTCAGTTCTTCCCTGGAACCGAACCCATAGGCGGCACCGATGGTGTGGATTCCGTTTTTCTCACCGGCTTCGATGTCGTGATGTCGGTCGCCGATGATGGCCATCGGGGCTTCAAAATCATCTTTGATGCGACGCAGGACGCGGTGTTTTTCCTCGACACCGGGAAAGGTTTCGCTGCACACCATCCGGTCAAAATAGCGGTCGAGGCCGAAAGCGTCGCGGTGGGCTTCTAGATAATAGTTCTTGCAGTTGCTGATGAAGACGAGACTGTAGCCTTTGTCCTTGAGGTGGGAAAGAACATCGAGGGTTCCTTCATAAAGTGTGGCCTCTTTGTTCGTAATGGCGGTCTTCATGGTGTTACTGACAATCTTCGATGCCTCTTTTTTTGCGTTTTCAGGAATGTCTTCACCGAACTGATCCCACATCTCTTTAGGCGTTTGTCCGATGAACTGCGAGATTTCCTCATCCCGCCACTTCTTATCGGGGGCGTTGTGGTTGCGGACAAGATAGCGGTAGGCCTTCTTGAAGGCGGGGGCGTAGATTTTGATGGTGTCGTGCAACGTTCCGTCGTAATCGAAAAAGAGGGTTTTCATTGTTTTTGGATCCATCATGAGAGGGCTTTGAAGAGGTTTGCCATCTCGATGGCGCTCATCGCCGCATCGTAGCCCTTGTTGCCGGCTTTCGTCCCGCTTCTTTCGATGGCCTGTTCGATGGTGTCGGTGGTCAGAACGCCGAAGATGATCGGTACCTCGGTGTCCATTGAGGCATTGGCGATGCCTTTGGAGACCTCGCTGGCGACGAAGTCGAAATGCGGGGTCGCACCTCTGATGACCGCGCCGAGTGTGATGACGGCATCGTAGTTTTCACTTTTGGCGATTTTCTTTGCGACCAGCGGGATCTCGAATGCACCCGGAACCCAGGTGATGTCGATGTCTTTCTCGTCCGCACCGTGGCGTTTGAGCGCATCGAGTGCGCCGTCTAGCAGTTTTGAACCGATAAATTCGTTGAAGCGGGCGATGACGATGTTGACGCGCAGTCCCTCGGCTTGTAGCAGTCCTTCATATTTTTTCATTGTTCATCCTCCTTGAATTTGAGCATATGGCCCAGTTTATCCTTTTTGGTTCTCAGGTAGTGTCTGTTTCTTTCATTGTGATTCATCTGAATCGGTTCCCGTTTGACAACTTCGAGACCGTAGCCCGAAAGGCCGCCGATTTTGCGGGGATTGTTGGTCATGAGTCGGATTTTCTTGACCCCGAGTTCCCTCAGGATTTGCGCGCCGATACCGTAATCCCGCATGTCGTCGGGGAAACCGAGGGCTTCATTGGCTTCGACGGTATCCATGCCCTGGTCTTGAAGATGGTAGGCTCTGATCTTGTTGATAAGGCCGATGCCGCGTCCCTCTTGACGCATATAAAGCAGGATGCCCTTGCCTTCGGCCTGTATCTTCGCCATCGCCGCGTTCAGTTGCTCACCGCAGTCACAGCGTTTCGACATGAACGCATCACCGGTGAGACACTCCGAGTGGACCCTGATGAGCACTTCGTCTGTTTCGGTGATGTCTCCTTTGACTAAGGCGACATGGTGTTCACCGCTCAGGGTATTTTCGAAGCCGACCATCTTGAACGTGCCGTGTTCGGTCGGAAGAATGGATTCCGCGGCCCTTTGCACATAGGAGTCTTCCTGTCTGCGGTAGGCGATCAGGTCCGCGATGGTGATCATCTTGAGATTGTGCTTCTTTTTGTACTTGACCAGGTCGGGGACCCGGGCCATCGATCCGTCGTCGTTCATGATCTCGCAGATGACGCCTGCAGGTTTGAGTCCCGCCAGACGGGCGAGGTCGACACTCGCTTCGGTATGTCCCGCCCTTTTGAGGACGCCGCCTTCTTTGGCGATCAGCGGGAAGATGTGGCCGGGTTTCTTGAAATCCTGCGGCCCGGCGTGCGGGTCGAGGGTCCTTAGGATGGTGTGGGCCCGTTCATGGGCACTGATGCCCGTGGTGGTCTCCACCGCGTCGATGGATTCGGTGAAGGCGGTATGGAGTTGGTCGGTGTTGTTGTCGACCATGGTACTGAGGCCGAGTTTGTCGATGTGGGATTTTTCCAGGGGCAGACAGATGAGGCCCCTTCCGTAGGTCGCCATGAAATTGATGGCTTCGGGTGTGGCGTGTTCGGCGGCCATCACGAGGTCACCTTCATTTTCGCGGTCCTCATCATCGACGACGATGACCATCTCACCGTTTCTAAGGGCTTCGATGCCTTCTTCTATCTTGTTGAAATTTGTCATGTTATTCCTCCTCAATAACCGTGTTTCTTAAGGAAATCCGCATCGATTTTACCCTTTTGATGGGGATTCAGCAGCTTTTCTACGTATTTGCCAACCAGGTCATTCTCCAGATTCACCTTGGTACCCGGTCGTTTGGAAAGCAGTGTGGTCTCTTGTTTCGTGTGCGGGATGAGCGAAACGCTGAAGGTGTCGCTTTTCAGCTCCGCGACGGTCAGGGAAATGCCATCGATCGCGATGGACCCTTTGTCTACAATATAGCGCAGTATCTCACCGGGCGCCCGGATCACGACCCAATAAGCGATATCGATGCGGCTGATCGACTGGATGACGCCGGTGCCGTCGATGTGACCACTCACGATGTGGCCGCCGAAACGGTCGTTGACCTGCATGGCGCGTTCGAGATTGACCGCATCGCCCACGGAAAGCTCACCGAGGGCGCTTCTGGTCAGTGTCTCATGCATCATGTCGATGGTGAAGGTCTTGTCGTCCATGGCGGTCACGGTCAGACAGACGCCGTCGGTGTTGATCGAATCGCCTAGTTTGGTGCCTTCAAGGACTTTTGACGCCGCGATGGTCATGCGGGCGCTCTTCTGTCCGCGGTTGATGGCGGTGATGCGTCCTTTTTCTTCGATTATGCCTGTGAACATCAATCATACCTCACTTTGTAGACCAGCAGCAGGTCCTCGTCGAAAACGACGGTTTCCACCCGGTCGAGTCTGGTGCTTTCTTTGACATTTGCGACGCCACTGCCACCCACGGGGCCCGGTGCGTCCTTGCCACCGATGATGATCGGGGCGATGAAGCTGTGGATTTCCTGGACGATCTTGCTTCGGATGGCACTGTCATTGACATGGGCCCCACCTTCAAGCAGGATGCTGTTGATGCCTTTTTTTCCGAGTCTTTCCATCAGGTCAGAAAGATCGATCTTCCCGTCATTTTGCGGCATGATCAGTACCTCGGCACCTTTTTCCTCGAAAATACGGATCGCCGCCGGTTTCACCTTGTCGGAGACAACCATGATGGTGCGGGCGTTTTCGGTGTTGAGCACGTGGCTCTCGAGCGGGGTTTCTCCGCAGGTGTCGAGAATGATGCGAACCGGCTGACTGACCTTTCTTCCGCCCAGGCGGGAAGTCAGGTGGGGATTGTCATGGATGACGGTTCCGGCACCGACCATGATGGCTTGCATGCGGTGTCTGAGTTCGTGTACGAATTCACGGGATTTCTCATTGCTGATCCATTTGGAGTCATGGGTTCTTGTCGCGATTTTACCGTCGGCGCTCATCGCGGTCTTCATGAGCACATAAGGCTTTCCGGTTTCCATGTGATGGAAAAAGAAGGTGTTCAGCCGTCGGTTTTCCGCATCGAGGATACCCGTGATGACGTCGATACCCGCGTTTTTCAACATTCTGATGCCTCGTCCGGACACCAGCGGATTGGGGTCCTTCGAAGCAATCACGACTTTCCTGATGCCGCTTTTGATGATGGCTTCGGCGCAGGGCGGGGTCTTGCCGTGGTGCGAGCAGGGCTCGAGTGTGACATACATCGTCGCGCCTTTGGCTTCCTGACCGGCGTCTTTGAGGGCGTTGATTTCGGCGTGCGCCTTTCCGTAGCGTTCATGATAGCCGCGACCGACCACACGGCCATCTTTCAAGATGACGGCGCCGACAAGCGGATTCGGATTTGTGAAGCCCGTTCCTTTTTCGGCGAGTTTCAGCGCTTCTTTCATGTATCTTATGTGCATAGAACCACCTTTCCCAAAAAAAATGCCCTTTTCAGGGCAATCGCGGATTCAAACATGAGTTCACGCGTCAAAAAACACGTGGTTCATCTTCTTCCATCCAGACTATACTGTCGGTATAGGAATCGCACCTATTCAGCGTGAGCTCGCGGACTTTACCGCCGGTCGGGAATTACACCCTGCCCTGAAGATTCTATTCGATTAGTTATATGACAAGTCAATTATAGACAATCACCCATGAAAAGTCAATGCGCACGGTAATTTATTCTGGTTTCGGGGGTTTGAAGGACTTGGTCGCCGCCACGGCGCAGCGCCATCCTTCAAGGAGACGCTCGCGGGTTTTTCCGTCCATCTGTGGTTTGAAGGTCTTGTCCTTTTTCCAGACCTTGGCAAGGTGGTCCTGATTCTTCCAAAAACCTGTCGCGAGCCCCGCGAGGTAAGCGGCGCCGAGTGCGGTGGTCTCCTGGATGGCGGCGCGTTCGACTTCCATATCGAGAATGTCGGACTGAAACTGCATCAGAAAAGCGTTCACGGTCGCTCCGCCATCGACTTTGAAGGTCTTGATCGGAAGCCCGGTGTCTTCTTCCATCGCTCTTAGGACATCGGTGGACTGATAGGCGATTGCTTCAAGGGCGCTCCTGGCGAAATGCTCTTTCTTCGCGCCTCTTGTCAGGCCGAAGACGGCGCCTCTGGCATCGGTGTCCCAGTGCGGTGTGCCAAGTCCCACAAAAGCCGGGACGAAATAGACGCCTTCATTATTCTTGAGCCGTTTCGAGAGGTTTTCGGTCTCACCGGCCGTTTCGATGAGCTTGAGACCGTCCCGGAGCCATTGGACACTGGAACCGGTGATGAAGACACTGCCTTCGAGGGCGTAGGTGATTTTGTCGTCGATGCCCCAGGCGATGGTTGTGAGCAGGCCGTGATCGGATGCGACGGGGCTCTCGCCGGTGTTCATCAGCATGAAGTTGCCGGTGCCGTAGGTGTTTTTGACGCTTCCTTTCTCGAAACAGGTCTGTCCGAACAGGGCCGCCTGCTGGTCGCCTGCGATGCCGGCGATGGGTACCTTTTCACCGAAGAAATGATGGGCCACGGTATGACCGTAGATTTCAGACGAGGATTTGACCTCGGGCAACATCGACGGACTGATTTCGAGGATTTCGAGGAGTTCTTCGTCCCATTCGAGGTCATGGATATTGTAAAGGAGGGTCCGCGATGCGTTGGTTTGGTCGGTGATGTGGGTCTTGCCGCCGGTCAGTTTGTAGATGAGCCAGCTGTCGACGGTGCCGAAAAGGAGCGCTCCTTTTTCCGCTTTCCCACGCGCGCCTTTGACATTGTCAAGAATCCATTTTATTTTCGTACCCGAAAAGTACGGGTCGAGAAGAAGGCCTGTTTTCGATTTGAAGAGGGGTTCGTAGCCGTCTGTCTTCAGCGAGTCACAGATGGTCTGGCTCTGTCTCGACTGCCAGACGAGCGCGTTGTGGACGGGCTTGCCGGTCTCTTTGTCCCAGACGATGGTGGTCTCGCGCTGGTTTGTGATGCCGATGGCACTGATCTCGCTGGCTTTGATATCCCGGTCGACAAGCGCTTTGGCGATGACGGACAGGGTGGAAAGCCAAATCTCGTTGGGGTCGTGTTCGACCCATCCGGGTTTCGGATAGATCTGTTCGATTTCCTTGTTCGCTTCAGAGACCACTTCGCTTTTCTCATTGAAGATGATGGCGCGGGTGCTTGTGGTGCCCTGGTCGATGGCCATAATGTATTTTCCCATGTCGGATGCTCCTTTATCATAATGCGCCAAAAAAGCTCTAGTTTTGAATGGCGATGTTTCCGCGTGCATGTAATGCTTTAACGGTTTCAACCATGTCTATATTACCAGTTTCAGTGTGAGATTGTCCACCGAAAACCACAAAAGTGTGGGCCAAAAGCCGAAAGGAGGGGCTTTGGGCGTGGTTTTTGAAAAACGGACGACCGGCCCTACAATAGTTTTCATTGGCCGGAAACATGAACGACGTCCTTGTTGCTTCATCGATAGTACCATCTTCAAATCAAAACTTGCCCGCAAATCTTCACCGAACCTCGGTCCAAGGTAAAAACCTTGATCGCTTTTGCCCGGTATTGAAATCTTCATGCAGTTATGAGTTTCTAAAGACTGCCTATTCTTCGATGGTGCGTGTGGCAATGATGTCGGTGCCGGTGTCCAGGATGTTTCTGACAACGATATCACCGCGTTTTACCGGTGGGTCGAGGCGAACCTTGTTGATGACGGGCATGCAATCGAAAAGTTTCGCTTTCGGCAGTGGGTCTGCGCTTTTGACGCTGATGCGTCTTTGCAGTCGACTGTCGATGGCGACGGTGGTTGTGAGGATACGGGTCGGGTTGGTCATCTCTTCGACCGCGTAGGATTCGCCTTTCTTGCAGCGGTTGCCGGTCACATTCAGCGATTCGTCGACTTCAAGATGACAACCGACGGGACAGGCGATGCAGATCATTGACTTTTTCATCCCTCATCCACCTCCAGATGAAGCGTGAGCGGCGTTTCTACGTCCAATGTTTTTTTGACAGGGAGAATCAGTCGTTCCATCTCGGGTGGGGTTAGAAACCGTCTTTTCTTCTCGAGAATGACGCGCTCACCCTGACACAGTCTCAAAGTGGCTTGCGCATTTTCTTCTTTGACCCTGAAACTGAAGGTGACGGGGTGCTTCTTTGAAGTGGTATCGATGCGCTGCGGGAGCACGTAGTCGATTCCCTCTCCCGGATTGACGCGGATGTGGTTCTTCTTTTTGTTCTTCAGACGATGGACGTAGCGGTTCGCGGCTTTTCCGGCGATTAGACTCTCTTCGGTCACGAAGTCCACCAGGTCGTGGATATGAAGCGCGTTGCCCGAAGCGAAAAGCCCGGAGACGGAGGTCTCGAAGTGTTGATCGACATAGGCGCCGCCGGTACGGGGATCTTCTTTGAAAGTGATACCGTCGAAGGTTTTTGTGTCGGGAATCAGCCCGACCGACAGCAAGAGGGTGTCCACATCGAAATGTTTCTCGCTGTCTTTTTTGGGTCGTCCTTTCGCATCGATCGCGCTCAGGGTCACGCTTTCCAACGTTTCTTTGCCTTTGATATCGGTCACGGTGTGGGAGAGATAAAGCGGAATATCGAAGTCATGGAGGCATTGCACGATGTTGCGGGTGAGACCGCTCGCATGCGGCAGAAGCTCTGCGACACCCACCACCTCGGCGCCTTCGAGTGTCAGCCTTCTGGCCATGATCAGACCGATGTCGCCGCTACCGAGAATGAGAATCCTTTTACCGACCATGTAGCCGTCGATGTTGATGTAGCGCTGCGCGCTGCCGGCGGTCATGATGCCCCTCGGACGGGTACCAGGAAGGGCGATGGCGCCCCGGGTGCGTTCATAGGAACCGGTAGTCAGGACGCAGGCGCCGGCCGTGACGGTGCGTTCGCCTTCTTCCTTGTTCATGTAGGTCACAAAGAACCGATCCTCCTCCTTGTTCAGTTTCGTGACGGTGGTGTTCAGACGGATGTTCAGCGTCTTATCGGTGAGTTCATCAATCGCTTTTTCCGCGTATTCCGGACCGGTGAGTTCCTCCCTGTAATGGTGCAGTCCGAAACCATTATGGATGCACTGATTCAGGATTCCGCCCAAGCGGGCGTCCTTTTCGATGAGCAGTACGCTCGTCTTATTCGCAGCGGCCGCCTGCGCAGCGGCAAGACCACCGGCGCCGCCGCCGATGACGATGATGTCATAAGTGCTCATGATGGCGCCTTCGTGTCTTTCAAGAGCACGGGTGTGTCTTTTGCGTAATAATCGATTCCGGTCATCTTTTTACCGAGGGTCTCCGCCAGAATCCTTACCGCCTCATGTTCACAGAATCCGCCCTGGCAGAGTCCGCTTCCGATACGGGCTCTTTTCTTGAGGGCTTTCACCGAATCGGCGCCGAGGGGGCGCCTGATATGGTTGATGAGATCCGCTTCGGTCACCATCTCGCACTTGCAGACGACGCGGCCATAGCGGTCATCGGACTGAAACGCGGCGTTGCGTGCCGCTGCGTCCATGTCATGATACATGGTGACGGTTTTGATTTTCGGATTGAAACCGGGGTCTTTTTCGAGCGGTGTCTTTTTCATGATGATCGTCTCGACGACGTATTTCGCAATGGCGGGGGCGGCGGTGAGACCGGGCGAATCGATGCCGGCAACGTGGATGAAGTCCGTTTCTTCTTTCGAACGGGCGATATGGAAATCCTTTTTATCGATCGAGGCGCGGATACCGGCGAAAGTCCTGATGACTTTGTCGAAAGGGATGTCGCTGACAAGTTTGTTTGCCTTTCTTCTGATCTCCGCCAAGCCGTCTGCGGTTGTGGGCGCCTCATCCAGAGCGTCTTGGAAGACGCTGGTCGGTCCGATCAGGATGTTTCCATGGACCTGAGGAACAAGCAGCGTCCCCTTGCCTTTCCTACCGGGGACCGGATAGAGGGTGTGGGAGATGAACCCCTTGACACGGCGGTCGAGAACGAGGTATTCACCACGGCGAGGTGTCACGGTATAGGGAACCCGGTCTTCAATCATGGCGGCGATTTCGCCGGCGAAAGCCCCGGCGGCATTGATGACCGTCTTCGCTTTGTAAGTATGGTTCCGTGTTTTTACAGAGAGGCTATCACCGGTTCTTTCAATAGCCCTGACGGTTTCATTCTTTTCGAATTCCACGCCGTTATCGATGGCGTTCTCCATCGCCCGCAGTGCGACCTCCCATGGATAGGTGACACTGGTGGTGGGCACTTCGAGGCCCATCACGACCGCATCACTGATACGCCTTTCTTTTTCAAGAAGGCTTTCACGGCCGAGAAGACAGACACCAGGGACCTTGTTCGCTTCGGCGTTTTTCTTCAGCTTTTTCAATATCCGCGTCTCTTCTTCGCTCTTGGCAAGCACAAGGCCACCGGTTTTGAGAATGGGAATGCCCAGTTCGGCTTCAAGGTCGTCATAAAGACGGTTGCCCTCGACACAGAAGCGGGCTTTCATGGTTCCGTGTTTCGGATCATGGCCGCTATGTAAGATGGCGCTGTTGGCCAGCGTCGCGTGGTTCCCTACATCATTTTCCTTCTCAAGAACAAGAACGCTTGTCTTGTAGCGCGAAAGTTCCCTTGCAATCATCGTCCCGGTTATTCCGGCGCCGATGATGATGAAATCATACATTGGTTTTCCCCTTCCCGTGCATCTGTCAAATGTCATCTGTCCATAGATAAGAGTTTGATCGAAAACGGTGTGTTAAAATCAAGCGCATTGTTCTAAGGACACTCACCTTGATTATAGGAGATGCCGGTCATCTTTGCAAGAAAGCAGTCTTGCGAAGTTTTTATGGCATACTCATTGAAGCGTCTTAACAAAGACCTTTCAAAATTTTTAGAAAGTGAAATCGACATCTTGACAACGGAAAAAATATTTTGTATATTTTTATTAGCAGACACTATGTCTGAGTGCCAAAAGAACTGAATATTTCACTCATAAGGAGGTAGGATCATGCTCAAACCATTGCATGATAATGTTGTTCTGCAATCACAGACGCCGCAAAAAACGACGAAAAGCGGCATCATTCTCACCGGTGGCGAGGAGTCGAGCCCGAACACCGCGAAAGTCATCGCTGTCGGACCCGGTACGAAGGATAAACCGGTGACATTGAAGGAAGGCGACACCGTGGTCTACAAGTCATTCGCCTCGACGGACGTCGAGATCGGTGGCGAGAAGTACCTGATAGTTTCCGAGGAGAACATCATCGCTGTATTGGAGGTTGAAGACAATGAGTAAAGAGATCATCTACTCGAAAAAAGCACGTCAACGCATGGTTGACGGCGTCGACAAACTGGCCAGCACGGTCAATGTCACACTTGGACCGAAAGGTCGCAATGTCATATTGGAAAAATCAGGCGGCTCTCCGTTGATCACCAATGATGGTGTGACCATCGCCAAGGAAATCGACCTGAAAGATCCATTTGAGAACATGGGCGCGAAACTCGTCCAGGAAGTCGCTTCGAACACCAACGACACCGCCGGCGACGGCACAACCACCGCCACTCTACTCGCTCAGTCCATGATTCATAGCGGCGTGCGTGCGGTAGACAAGGGCGCCAATCCGGTCCTTCTCAAAGAAGGAATCGACAAAGCGAGCAAAGCGGTTTCCGATAAAATATTGGATAAATCACGCAAGATTGAAACAAGTTCCGATATCGCGAGTGTCGCGAGCATCTCGAGTGGCAGCCGCGAAGTCGGCGACATCATCGCCAAGGCGATGGACAAGGTCGGCAAGGATGGCGTCATCACCGTCGATGAATCCCAGGGATTCGATACCGAACTCGAACTTGTCGAAGGGATGCAGTACGACAAGGGTTACGTCTCGCCCTACATGGTCAGTGACAGGGAAAAGATGGAAGTTGTGCTTGAAAACGCCAATATCCTGATCACCGACCAGAAAATCTCGACCATCAAAGACATTCTGCCGGTGCTCGAACAAGTCGTTGAAAGCAACAAACCCCTGTTCATCATCGCCGACGATATCGAAAACGAGGTCGTGAGCACACTCGTCGTCAACAAACTCCGCGGAACATTCAACGTCGTCGCCACGAAAGCACCCGGTTTCGGCGACAAACAAAAAGAGATGTTAAGCGACATCGCCATCACCACCGGTGCGACCTTCTATGCCAAGGATCTCGGTATGGAGCTGAAAGACGCAACCACCGAAGATCTAGGCCAGGCGAAAAAAATCATCGTGAGCAAGGATGCGACCACGATCTTGGAGGGTGCCGGTGACACTGATGCGTTGAACGAACGCGTGGACGAGATCCGCAAACAGATTGAGAACACCGATTCGGACTATGAGGTCAAACAACTCAAAAAGCGTCTCGGCAAACTCACCGACGGCGTCGCCATCATCAAAGTCGGTGCGACCACCGAGACCGAGATGAAGGAGAAAAAACACCGTATCGAAGATGCGCTCAATGCCACCAAAGCCGCGGTCGAAGAGGGTATCGTCCTCGGGGGCGGCGCCGTGCTTGTCGGTGTCCACAACGAACTCAAAGAGACGCTCAAAGACGAGACCGTCGATATCCAAAAGGGGATGAACATTGTCCTCTCCGCACTTCTGCAGCCAATCCATCAGATCGCCGAGAACGCCGGTTTCGACGGCGATGAGATTCTCGCCAAACAAAAAACCCTCGACAACGATGAGGGGTTCGATGCCAAACGCGGCCTTTGGGTGAATCTGCTCGAAGCCGGCATCATCGATCCGACCAAGGTGACCAGAAGCGCGGTCAGAAACGCAGCGAGCATCGCCGCGATGTTCATCACCACCGAAGTCGCCGTCTGCGATGTCTCGGAGGACGACAAACAGCCATTGGCCATGCCCGGCCCCATGATGTGAAAAAACGCCGCAAACGCGGCGTTTTCTATTTCAGCTTGAGCAAGAGATTGATGACTTTGAACAAGGCGAAGCGAACACCTTTGTTCGCATAATCGGCATTGTTGAAAGTGCCGATTACATAGGTGTCAAGCGTCGGATGATAGAAGGAAAAGGCACCGGTTACCCCGGGATGGCCCCACATGTTGAAGCGTTTCGGCATGAGCACCGGCACCGTGACGAAGCTCATGATACCGTAACCATAGGCGATGCCAACGGAAAATCTGCGTGTATCATTTTTCATACGGGTGAAGGTTTCCTCGCGAAGCAGACGGTTTTCTTTGAGCGCCCGCATGAAAGTCAGCTGTTCTTCAAGGGTGCTCACCACGCAGCCGCCACCGAAGTCAATCGTTCCGTAGGCTTCGACCGGCGTAAGGTTGACACCCCGAATCAGGAAATCGGCGATTGGGTAGTCGCTTTCTTCCATCGGACGGTCATGGTGCAGCATATGGGAATGTTTCATGCCGAGCGGTTCGAAGATGTGGTGTCTGAGCGCTTCTGGAAGGCTCATGCCTGTAACTTTCTCAATGATCAGCCCGAGTAGGTAGTAATTGGTGTCGGTGTAGCTGAAGCCTTCCCCAGGCTTGAAATCCGGTTTTTTGTTTTCCTTGCCCCAGCGGAGCACGTCTTTGACGGACATTGTTGTCTTTTGGTCGTGGATGATTTTGTCCACCATCGGCCAGAAACAGTCGTAGAGGCCCGAGGTGTGGTTCAGAAGGTGATGGATTTTGATCGACGCCGTGTGGTTTTCACCCTCAAGGACATGTAGATCGGCATAGAAGTCATCGTCGAGATGGTCGCGCATGGCATCGTCGAAAGAAAGACTGCCTTCATCATGGAGGATGCCGGTCAAAGTCGAAGTGTAGAGCTTTCCGACACTCGCGAGGTAGTTGGGCTGGTCTTCATGAAGCGGCCCGTCGGCGCCGTTGCCTTCGGCCATCTTGAGATGGATCTCGTGTTTGTCCGAATGGACGAGCAGATAGGCGTTCTTCAGCGTCTGGTCGCTTTGGACCTGTTTGGTGAAATTGGTTCTGATTTTGCTCAGGACATCGTTTTTCTTCATCGTCGGACTCCTTTTCGTTCGGTTTCTTGGGTATTAATCAATAAAAACGCGGACCGCCCGATAAAACTCAGGCCTGCCCGCGGAAATCATCATTTGTCCGTCTTGGGCGCTTTCTTCTGTTCTTCCTGCAAGGATTTGACGAACGCCTTCTCCGCATCGTTTCTGATCAGGATGATCTGCTGGGAGCGCCTGTGGTCCTGCGGGTTCTTGAAGTGCAGCACGACCTTGCAATATCGGAAGAGGCTGTAAAGCGGGCTGAAGGACTTGAAGTATCTCAGTTCCTTCAAGGAGTGGGTCTTGTCGGATTGATCCGGTTTTTCGAAGTGGATGACGCCGTTGTCCATCGTGAGTTTTAGCCCGTTGTAGCGGCGATAATCCTTGACGAGATGGACAGCCGACAGGATGAGGCCGAAGAAATAGAAAATGAGAATGCTCTGTAGCAGGGATTCCTCGACGATCATCCATTCCTCGGGGCCGTTGATGGCCCGGGCGATCAGAAAGAATAGGAGGAAACCGAACAGGCTTCCGATGAAGATGAGGGCGGCGAGGATTCCTTTTGACATTGTTTCGCTTTTCCAGGTCTTTTTCATCATGGGGACCTCCTTGTCAGTCCTTGATTTTGATGTAGGCGACTTTGTTTTCGATCTTCACAGCGAACCCCTTGTGTTGCTTGAAGAAGGTGAGCGGTTTGATGTTCGGTCCGTAGTTTCTCGGGTGGAAACCGGGGAACTTCTTCTGAAGGAGATTCGCCACGATGCTCCAGTAGGCCCAACCATCATCTTCGGCATTGGTCCGGATGATGTTTTTGAGTTCGCTTTCGATTCTTGAAAGCGGTGTGATGCTGCTTTGGGTTTTCGGCGGGGTTTCGGGTGAGGTTTTCTTTGTTGTCTTTTTCGGTTTCGGTTTCTCTTTTTCCTCGATGGTGTCGGCGAGCATCTTGTCGAGATAAGAGAAGGATTCACACGAGTTGACAAGACTGATCGGTGTCTTGGATTCGCCCATGCCGAAGACGAACATGTCATCTTCTCTCAATCTGGTGACAAGCTTGGTGAAATCACTGTCGCTGGTAACGAGACAGAAGCTGTCGACCTTGCCCGAATAAAGAATGTCCATCGCTTCGATGATCAGGGTGAAGTCGCTGACATTTTTGCCGGCGGTGTAGGCGTATTGCTGGACAGGGGTGAGTCCGAATTCGTTGATTTTTTCTTTCCATGCTTTCAGATTCTGGGTGGTCCAGTCTCCGTAAACCCTCCGGTAGTTGATTTTACCGTATTTGTTGGCTTCGTCGATGATGATTTCGATGTATTTAGGAGAGATGTTCTCCGCATCGATCAACAGTGCGATACTTCTGTTTTCCAGGGCCATAATAACCTCTTCTTTTCTTGTTTTTTGTGTTGCGGTCATGTGCTTGTTTCAGTTCAAAAAACGCATCGGTTTCTTGTGGTCGGGTCTGTAAGTGATGTTCACGAGGGGGATTTCGTAATAGTAGTTGAGGTAGTAGACGTCGACAAGGTGGCTGTAGACCACGGCTTTTTTGGTGATGTCACCGGATGGCGTGATCTCATAGACGATCTGGCCGCGGTGATTGAGCGCTTCACCTTCGCTTTCGATGACGAGTATGGTATCGTGAGCGGCAGCGAACGTTTTGAAGTGCTCGATTTTCGTTTCGGTGATGTCCAGAAAATCCAGTTCGAGATGGAGCGTCTTGTTGATGTCGTGGGGAAATTTTCCCGGAAACAAATCTTTGAGCGGAATGATATCGAATGCGGAAAAATCCATCTCAGACAGTTCACGTCGGTAGCGTTCCTTGATGTCCGGGCTTTCTACGGAAAGAAGCGTGATGTAGGGGGCGAAGACTTCGATGCCGTGCAGAGCGGCGAGATGATAGAAATCGTCTTCACTCAGTTCATAGAGATAGCTTTCATCCATGTTCAAAATCAGCTTCACGACATTCAGGATATCGAAGTGATTGAGCGATTCCTCGCGCATCATCGCATCATAGTCCTGCAGGGTGTAACCGATGTTGTCACGGGCGTTGAAGTCGACGATCTCGGTGAGCGCCAGCGTGAACTGTGAATCGCGAAGCAGCAATTGATGTGCAGGGGGAAAGCCCATCGATGTCCTGGCGGTGGTGTCGGCACCGAAGGTGACCAACATTTCGACATAGCCCGCTTCTTTCGCATAACGCAGCGCCTGGTGGAACAGGGTGAGACCGAAATCGTTCTCTTCATTGATGTCCCAGCCCCGGTTCAGCAGGAAAGCGAGGACTTTTTTGAAATCCGCGAGATTCTCCAGTTGCAAGACATTCATGAACAGCTCGGTATCGATATAATCACGCACATCCTCGACATCCACAAGCAGTGCGAGCAACTGAGGATGGAAACTAATGATATCGAACATGACATCTTCATCCCGAAGCAACGCTTCCATGGTTTCAAGACCGCTCAGATAGAGGAATATGTCATGGTTGTTGAGTGAAAGACGCAACAGATCCTTGTGCTGGTCGGCAGCGACCGGATAATGCCGGTAGAACTGTTTGAAATAATCGACGTCTTTGTGGGTGATGATGTATTCATACATATGGAGATAATGCTCTGGCGGAAATTCGAAGGATTCAAGCGCCATCAGCAGGAAGTGCTCGTGTTCGAAGATTAAAAGGAGGATGAGCAGAGAAAAATCCACCTGGTTGTAGAAATCGGAGTAGTCATAGGTGCTGATCAGAAAGTGGAAGATACGTTCGGCGTCATAGGCGATCGCGAGTTCGATGGGATCGAACATGTGCGCATCGTCGCTCGGGTCGAACAGCGTCTTGAATGTCTCGATATCATCTTTTTTGACGGTTTCGGCCCATTCGATCCACGAAAGGGTATCCTCGCTTTCTAACAGCTTCTTATAGGATTCGTACATACGGTCACTCCATTCGGCGATGTCGCTTCGTTATGATCAAAGGAAAAAGGGTTCATTTCTTCGACTTCTTGGGGTCGTCCTCGAGATGTTCCATCTGGCTCAGGATTTCCTGGATCGCGCCGCCGAGGGCCTCGGTGTTGCTCAAATCCTTCATCATCCCGCTCATCTTCATCTGAGAGTGGATGGAGACATCATCGAAGATATGGACTTCTTGGGGTTTTAATTGATTTGAAAAATCCATGGCGAAAAGCACTTTTTTCATGAGACTCTTGCCGATTACCTTGATCAGCATACTCAGGTAATAGACAAGCAGGAAGGGAAGAAAGACAATGAAGACCAATACGCTTGCCAAAGTGAAAAGTTTTCTGAAGGCTCTTTGTTGTGCGGCGCGCTTCTTGAAAAGAAAGGATTGGATGGCGATGAAAAAGCGGAACACATACGCGAACAGTCTTTCAATCAGGAAAAAGACGCTGATGACGACAAACAAGAATACATGCAGCGGCAACATGACAATCATCAGAAAATATTTGAGCACCGTTTCTTGGCGTTTGTAATCGGTGGTGTCGAACAGGTAGGAAAATGTCTTGGTGCCGTTTTTGAAGGTTTCTTTCATAGGGATCATTCCTTTTCTCGAATCATATTAATTGTATCACAATGACAATGAAAAAACTACCTTGTAAGGGCGCAAGGTAGCTTTTTTGAAATTATCCGTCTTTTTTGAGGCACATGAACCACTCGAGGCAGTGGACACCTTCTTGTGTTTCTTGCATCCGCCGCTCGGCGAGCTTGTTATTCGGCGGAACGGGCAGCATGACATCATCGCCCGGACGCCAGTCGGCCGGCGTCAGCACGTCTTCGTTGTCTGTTTTCTGAAGGGCGGTCAGGACCCGTTTCAACTCATCGAAATTCCGACCGGTTGAAAGCGGATAATAATGAATGGTCCTGATCTTACCGCGAGGATCGATGATGAAAACCGCTCTGACGGCTCTGGTGTCAGATTGATTGGGCTGGATCATTCCGTACTTTCTCGCGACATTCATCCGGATATCCTCAATTAGGGGGAAGTTGATATCGATATGCTTTATATCCTTGTATTCTATCTTCTCGTGGATGGTCCTGATCCAAGCGATGTGGGACTGAAGCGAATCGACCGATAGACCGATGAGTTCGGTATTGAGATCCTTGAACTCGCTTTGCATCTTGGCGAACATCATGAACTCGGTCGTGCAGACGGGCGTGAAGTCAGCGGGATGGGAGAAGAAAATCACCCAGGACCCACGGTAATCTCTCGGGAAGACAATCCTACCCTGGGTGCTTTCGGCTTCGAATGAAGGCGCGTCGTCACCAAGCATGGGCATTTGGACAATGACAGAATCTTTTTCGGTTTCCATACGAGTCATCCCTTCTGTTTTAAAGTGTTTTCTTGCACTCGGGACAGAAGCCCCGGTAAAGAAGCTGCGCATCTTCGACAATGTAGTCTTTCAAAAACGCGGCGTCGATGGCCGGTGGTTCGATGGCCACGTCGAAAATCTTTGAACAGTTCATGCACTTGAAATGGGCGTGCGGCTTGGTGATCAGGTCATAGCGTGTCTCGTTCTCGTCCATCATGATCATGGTGGCGAGATGTTTCTCGGTAAAAAGATGAAGCGTGTTGTAGACGGTTGTCTTGGAAAGCGTGGGCAAGGTGCCCAGGATTGCACGGTAGATCTCTTCTGCGGTCGGATGGGACCGCACTTCCTTAAGGTACTGATAGATCAGCAGCCGTGTATAGGAAGGATTGATGTCATAGCTTCTCAGAATCTCACTGTATTGTTGCATGGTCTCACTCCAATTGTAATCGTTTTAAAATTGTAATGAATACATAATTGATTATAATCCGGCTTTGTTGATAAGTCAAGAATTTAGTGTACATCGGTTGTCAGCACAAACAATGAGGGATTATAATGAAAGTATCTTATGAACGAGGAGTGATCTTATGGAAATCAAACAAGGTGAGAACCGGTTCTATATCGAAAACGAGAACAATGAAGCGGTTGGTGAAATCACATTCGAAAAAGAGGATGAAAACACCATTGTCGCAAAATCCACTTTCGTCGATCCGAGTCTCCGCGGACAGGGCATCGCGAAAAAGCTTCTCGACCGGCTCGCGGACTATGCGAGAAAGAACAACCTCAAGATCCGCCCATCCTGTTCTTACGTGGTCAAGGCTTTCGAACAGTCCGATGAATACAACGACATCGCTGTGTGAAAATCATCCTGCGAAAAGACTCCCGATGAGAATGATCAAAGAAAGAACCGAGAGGGCGAGCGCCCCTAGGAAACTACGTTGAATGGCCGTTGCGTTTTGTTCATCGATTTCCACGCGCACTGCGGTTCTGGAAAAGAAAATCGCCAGAAGCGAAAACGGAAAGCCGTAAAACAACATCCTTTCAGTCACTGATCCGAAGTCGCCGATCAATCCTGAAATCACAATCCCACCCACAACGAGATAGGCGATAAAGGTGAAAATCACTGAAACCAAGATATCTCTGTTTAGATTTTTCATCGTGAAACGCCTCCTTTTGCATGAATATTATATAGCGTTTCATCACGATTTTCCACAATTTCAAGAAAAAGGACTGCCGAGGCAGTCCTTTTTCTGTTTTCTTGTACGCGTTGAGAAGGTTCAGTTCGTCAGATTATTCGTTCAAGGCGGCGATGACCGCATCGTAGGCGGCCTCGCTCACCCATTCGCTCCAGAGGTCCTCATACTCGATGAGCCACCAGCGGGCCGCTTCCTCAGCCGAGGCATCCTCGGTCTGCATGTAGGCGAGTCCTTCGGCGGTGAGCTCGGCCGAAGTCTTATAGTTACTCAGGAAATCATAGACGCCCGGATAATCCTCCTGGAACCCGGCGGTGACAACGACGGTGACATCCTGAGTCGGAATCATGCCCGCACCGGTGTCCGGGTCATAATCGTGTTCATCGCCCAGTAAGAACATGTCGAGTTGTCCCATGATCCAAGTCGGTTCCCAGTTGTATCCGACCCATGGGTCTTCATCCTCATAGGCCGATATGAGGGTGGTGTTTAGCAGGGTGGTCGATTCGGCCGGTCTGAACACGAAATGCTCGACAAGTTCGGGATAGAGCTCTTCGTTACTGAATTTCGACTGCAGGAAATCCGTGACGGCCCATCCGGATGGGCCGCCGTGGACAAGCGCCTCGTGGATTTCGGGGTCCCATCCGGTGACCTCCGGGTCCGGGAACAGGTGTTTATAGTCCGGAAGGTCCTGGACGGTTCTCAGTCCGGGATGCTCATCGGCGAGATACTGCGGGATGTAAAGCCCCTGATAGTTGTCATCGTAGTTGACCGACACCTCTTCATAATGACCGGCGTCCAGATCGTCATCATAAGTGGGCATATTGTCGGTCCACACTTCCAACCAGGCGTGGATGGTGCCTTCTCTTAAGCTCTGGATTAGAAGCGGCGTGTCGACGATGTCGACATTCACCGGAATACCGTATCCTTCTTCGATGATGACGCGGGCGATTTCGTTGTGTAGGGTGTTACTTTCCCAGTCGCCTTCGCCGAGTGTGATCTCCTCGGTCTCGTACTCGCATGCGGCCACCGCGACCACGAGTGTGAGTAGTGCTGCCACAATGGTCAGCCTTCGCAATAGTCTCATTTGATTCACTCCTATAATCAGAATTTGATTTTATACTATTTCAACTTTATGCTATCATACGAGTTTTAATGTGTAAAACGATTAAGCCCATAAAAAAATCGAAGCCTGAACACAGCCGTCTGAAACGGCATGATCATAATGATGATTGTGAAAATCTGGCCGCTATTTTTCAAAAAAAAGACCACCAATGAAGGTGGCCTTTGTCTGAAGGAGTGTTCATCAGAAATGATGAAATGTCTAAGCAAGCGCTTCAACAACGAGGTCGTAATCGAGAATTCCTCGCAAACGGCCTCTTGAATCGACGACCGGAAGGTCATAGGTCGATTCTTTGAGTTTCGGCCAAGCCTCTGAAAGATAAGCATTCCGTTCGATCACCGTGTGATCGTCCTTGATGAGCTTGTCGATCTTCTTGGCTTTGGATTCTTCGAGGGTCTCCCGTTCGATGTAACCGAGGAGTTTGTTGTTGTTATCAACGACATAGACGAACTGCATGTCATTGTCTTTGACCTTCTTGCTCACTTCGCTTCTTGAATCGCCGGGTTTCGCCTTGAAGGTCGGTTTGACCATGATGCTTCGGACTTTGAGAATCCGGGTCTTGTCGACATCGGCGATGAAATCACGGACGTAATCGTTGGCGGGTTTGTCAAAGAATTCCGTCGGGGTGCCGATTTGGACGATTTGCGCATCCTTCATCAAAGCGATGCGGTCGCCCAGTCGGAAAGCCTCGTTCATGTCATGCGTGATGAAGACGATGGTCCTGTCCATCTGGTCTTCCAGTTTGAGAAGCTCGTTTTGCATCTCGCGTCTGATAAGCGGGTCGAGCGCACTGTAGGGCTCGTCCATCAGAAGGATGGAGGGATCGTTGGTGAGTGCGCGGGCAAGGCCGACACGCTGTCGCATCCCGCCCGAAAGCTGACTTGGCATATGGAACTCCCAGCCGTCGAGACCGACCATCTTGATGGCTTCCATCGCCTTTTCACGACGCTTCTTCTTCTCGATGCCCTGGACTTCGAGCGGATATTCGACATTCCCCATGACACTTCGGTGCGTAAACAGGCCGAAATGCTGAAAGACCATCGAGATATCGTTTCTTCTGAATTTGCGAAGTTCTTCACTGGTCATGTCCTGGACCTTGCGGTCACCGATTCTGATGGTTCCGGTAGCGGGTTTGTTCAGGAGGTTGAGGGTCCTGATGAAGGAACTCTTTCCGCTTCCCGAAAGACCCACAATGACGAACATCTCGCCTTCTTGGATGTGGAAATTGACTTTCTTGACAGCGACGGTGGCGCCGGTTTTCTCCCGGATTTCGTCCGGGCTCATCTCATCAAGCAGCTCCAAGGCCTCTTGACGCTGTTTTTTCGTCCCGAAGATGACGCTCACGTCTTCAACGCGAATATCCTTGTCATCGGTCACGACCGGCTCGTTGTGTTTCTCGCTCATGAGTTTGGATTCTTCGTTCTTATTCTTGTTTTCTTTGTTTTTTTCTTTGCTGTTTTCTTTCTTACTCATCGATACCAGCCTCCGAATACTCTAGTTTGTTGGCCATACCCTGAAGCAGCCTATCGAGAATGATGGCAAGGAATACAATGGCAAAGCCGGCGGTGAAACCTTCACCGATCTGGATTTGTCTGTTCGCAATCAAGACGATACGGCCGAGACCGTCCGCGCCGATCAGTGAAGCGATGACAACCATGGCCACAGCCATCATTGTTGTCTGGTTGAGTCCGGTCGCGATGGTGGATAGGGCCTGTGGAATCTCGATTTTGAATAGCATCTGTCTTGGTGTCGAACCGAATGCTTCGCCCGCTTCGACGACATCTGACTCGATGTTCTGGATACCCAGGAATGTCAATCTGATCAGCGGTGGAACGGAATAGATGATGGTCGCGAAAGTTGCCGGTACCCGTCCCTGCTGGAAGAGCATGACCGCCGGAATCAGATAGACGAACGAGGGAATCGTCTGCATGAGGTCGAGAATCGGCCTGAGGATTTTTTCAACGACGAGTGATTTCGCCATGAGGATCCCTAGAGGCAGCCCGATGATGAAGCTGATGAATACACTGATGACGATGATGCCGAGTGTGTAGACCATCGCATCCCATACACCGAACGCACCAATCAGAAATAAGAGAACCGATAGGAGCAGTGCGGTCTTCCATTCCGTGAGCGAATAGGCGCCCAGAAAGACGAGAACGATATAGATGGTCCATGGTGTGCGCGGTTGTTCGATGAACCACCAGGGAATACTCTCCATCTCGCGTACCATCTGTACAAAGTGGGGATTGATGAGAATGGCGTTATAATAGATGAGCCAAAGGACGAGGACACCGGCCACGGTGAGCCAGGCGATGCCCTTACGTTTTGTGAAATAATCAATGGCGTAATAGCCGGCGATCGCGAGTACCCAGATGAACCACGGTGTACTGTTCAAGATCGCGGCGACCGAGTCGAGCGAGCGCAAGAGTACAGTCCGGATGAATTCGAACAGGAATGAGAATGTCGATCTGAACCAGACGAAGGCGCGATCGATGAAGTCACTGAAGTTGAACATCAGCCACTCGGGGAATTCAATCAAAAAGTCTAACATGTTATTTCTCCTTTCATAATGTGATTGTCTTGTTGACTTTGATTAAAGAAAATACAGCGTGGCGTCACGCTGTATTTTCTACCAGTCAATGACAAATTGTTAGTCATCGTAAGTGTCTAAAGCGTCCATGATTGCTGTATGAGCATCTTCAGTAACCCAGTTGCTCCAGAGGTCTTCATACTCGCGTAGCCACCAGCGTGCTGCTTCTTCTGTTGACGCATCCTCGGTCTGCATATAGGCAAGACCGTCGGCGGTGATTGCGGACGATGTCTCATAGTTGCTGAGGAAGGCATGGATTTCAGGATAGTCGGACTCGAAATCCGCGGTTACGACTACGGTGACGTCCTGTGTCGGCGGGTTCCCGGCACCGGTGTCGGCATCGTACTCGTATTCATCTTCCAGCAGGAGCATGTCCAGCTGACCTAGAATCCAGGTAGGTTCCCAGTTATAGCCGACCCATGGCTCTTCATCTTCATAAGCGGAAAGCATGGTGGTGTTGAGAAGCGTGGTTGATTCTGAAGGCCTGAACACGAAATGTTCCACAAGACCGGGGTAGAGATCTTCATTCTCGAATTTCGTCTGCAGGAAATTGGTGACCGCCCATCCTGATGGTCCGCCGTGGACAACCGCTTGATGGACTTCAGGGTCCCAGTTGCTGACTTCGGGGTCCGGGAAGAGATGTTTGTATTCAGGCAGATCCTGAATGGTTCTCAGGCCCTCATGCTGTTCGGCAAGATACTGAGGAATGTAGAGACCTTGATAGTTGTCATCGAAGTTGACGGAAACGATTTCATAATAACCTTGATCGAGGTCATCCTGGAAAGTCGGGATATTGTCGCCCCACATTTCCATGTTGACATGGATGGTGCCCTCTCTCAGTCCTTGGACCAAAAGTGCGGTGTCGACTGTGTCGATATTGACATCGATGCCGTATCCGTATTCAATAATGAACCTGGTAATCTGGTTGTGGAATTCGTTACTTTCCCAGTCACCTTCGCCGAGTGTGATTTCATCTGTCTCGTATTCACACGCGGCAACAGCAAAGATCATGGTTAATAACGCTGAAACCAAGACAAGCCTTTTGATTAATTTCATAATGTTTCACTCCTATGTTATCAGTTTTTTAAAATTTAATGCTTTTACAACCTATATACTATCATAGGGTTGTCAGTTTGTAAAGGAAGATAATCGGACTTTGTCAGACAGAATCAACCGCTTCATTAAGGGGGTCTAACTGATATCGCCTTGGGGCCGGAATAATGAAAGCGTTCTTCTTTTGACATTATCATCGCCGAGCACATAAAGAATCATGTTTTCTTCCAGTGGCCATTTTGGATTCGGCGCCTGATAGAGATCACCATCAGCCTCGAGTGCGAGGACAAGACCATAAGTCTCATTCCAGAACTGGATGTCTTTCAGGCTCTTACCTAGGTGTTCGTCGGTCTTTTGGAGCTTGAAAGTGAAAAAGTCAAACGGAAAGACCTCGTTCTTCGATGTTTCCAGCAAACGCTTGATGTGGCTCTCAAGCATCTTCTGCACTTTCGCCGATTCCTTCAAAAGTTCCTGTGTATCGGAGAAAAGCCGGTGTGATTCGCTTTGCTTGCGGTGCTGTTCGACATAAAGTTCGGCCGCTTTGCTCGAGATCACATAGATACCACTGCGTTGTACGACCTCGACCACACCGAGATTCTCAAGCAGTCGCATCGCTTTCCTTATGGTCTCGCTTGATACCTCGAACTCACCGGCAAGCACGGAGCGTCCCCGTAACTTGTCGCCTTCTTCTATTCTTCCCGCCACGACCCGCTTTGCGATCTCGTAAGCGATGTTTTGGTAGCGGGATTCCTTGTTAACCATATCGTCACCTTCGTTCTCAATTTGACAACTCTTTACAACTTATATATTACCATAGGGTTGTCAGTTTGTAAATAATTATGACCATAAAAAACCAAGCCCTCGGATAAGGGCTTGGAAGGAGTTTTTGCCTTAGCGTTTCCCGGCGTCATAGGGTTCACCGGCGGCGCGTGGTGCACGCGATGATTTCGAAACGATGGCGAGGGCGATGAGGGTCGCGATATAAGGAAGCATCCTGTAAATTTCCGCAGGAAGTGCGGCGTCCCTTAAATATGGAATGCTTGAGTAGGTGCTGGATACGACTCTTACCGCTGCGAAGAAAAGCGCGGCCAGGATGATCTTGCCCGGATGCCATTGACCGAAGATGAGTACCGCGAGGGCGAGGAAGCCAAAGCCGATGACGGTTCCATCGAAACGGGTGGCGAAACTCAATACGAAGACAACGCCGCCCATACCGGCGAGCGCCCCGGATACAAGAACGCCGACATACCTTATCTTGTAGATGTTGACCCCGAGGGCATCGGCGGCATGCGGATTTTCCCCACAGCTGCGGATTCTCAGGCCGAGTCTTGTCTTATAGAGGATGATTGTGAGAACGATGAAAAGGACCACTCCGATATAGGTTGAAAGGTAGGCCCGTGTGAAAAACATTGGACCGATGAAAGAAATCTCGCTTAAAACGGGAACCGCAGTGATTCTGTAATTGCCGCTGATGACGATTCTTCTTGTCAGATAAAGCGTCCTTGCGACAAAGACGGCAAGTGCAGGGGCAAAGAGGTTCAAAGCGGTCGCGCTAATGATCTGATTGGCCTTCATATGGATGGAGGCGTAGGCGTGGAAGAAAGAGAAAATCATGCCGGAGAAAGCGCCGATGAAAAGACCGATGAACGCAATCCATTGCAAGGGCATCGATGTGCTCTGTTCGAGATAGCGGATGGTCATGACACCGGTGAAACCGCCCATGACCATGATTCCTTCCAAGGCGATGTTGATGACACCGCTTCGCTCGCTATAAAGCGCACCAAGGGCAACAACAGCCAGCGGAACCATGGAAGCGATGACAAGCGGAAAAAGGAAATAAAGCAGATCGAGATTGAACAATTCGCTCATTTGACCTCACTTCCTTCCTGGAGTTGGACTTCTTTTTTGATATGTTTTCTAAGATAGTTCGCGACAAATTTCCGGAGAAAGAGACTGAGTGCCGCAAAATAGATGATGACGGCGATGATGATGTCGATGATTTCGGGCATGAAATCATAAAGTTGCATGTAATAGCCGCCTTGTTCGAGGGCGCCGTAAAAGATACCGGCGAGGAAGACGCCGATAGGCGCGCTCAGACCAAGAAGCGCGATGGCGATGCCAGTGAAGCCTTCCGGCATCAGATGATTCACCGGTTCTAAATGTTTGCCGGCGACAAGAAACATGATGGCGCCTGCCGAACCGGCGATCGCGCCGCTGATTGTCATTGCGAGTACCATGTTCCTTTTTTCACTCATACCGGCGTAACGAGCCGCCTCAAGATTGAATCCGACACTCTTGAGTTCATAGCCGAACGTGGTGTGATTGAGAATGATATGCAGGATGATGACAAACAAAATGGCGATGAAGATGCCCATGTTCGCATTGGAACCGGGAAAAAGATTGTTCATGAACAAAACAGGTATTCTCGCTGAGGGAAGCGGTGATTGCGCACGTGCATATTGTTGATTGTAGATCAGCTGGGTGATGAGCATCGTGTTCATGTACATCGCGATGTAATTGAGCATGATCGAAGAAACGACCTCGTGCACATTTCTGAACGCCTTGAGGAATCCGGGGATCGATCCCCATATCGCACCCGCCAAGATGGCACCGAGCACGGCGACCACCCAGTGCAGCGGCCCGAGGAACCCCCAGTTGACGCCGATATAGACGGCGGTGAAAGCACCCATCGTCAACTGGCCGGTCGCGCCGATATTGAAAAGACCCGTACGAAAAGCGAAGGCGACGGAAAGGCCTGTCAGCACGATCGGCACCCCGAAATAAAGCGTGTTGCCCATACTGGCGAGCCCATCCTGGAAGGGGCCGGTCAGGATGGTGATGAAACCCGGGAATGCCTGTGAGGGATTGACGAAAAGCATAACGATGAGGCCGACCAAAAGCCCGCTCACAATCGCGAGGATGCTGGAGAGGACACTGATGCTTTCCGGACGGTCCGCAACCTTGTGAAGAAGGGATTCCCATAAACGCCCAATCTTATTCATGTGGTGTCCCTCCTTTTGGAACCGGACATGTAGAGTCCAAGTTCGTTCTCGGTGACTTTCTGCGGGTCGAATTCCCCGACATTTTCGCCTTCATAAAGTACGATGATCCGGTCGCTGAGATTCATGACCTCATCGAGTTCGAGGGAGACGACCAGGACCGCCTTGTCATTATCGCGCTGTTTGACAATTTCTTTGTGGACGAACTCGATGGCGCCGACATCGAGACCGCGTGTCGGCTGGACCGCGATCAGAAGGTCATTGTCGCGGCTGATTTCGCGACCGAGAATGGCTTTTTGCTGATTGCCCCCGCTCATGCTTCTTACCAGAGTGGATGCGCCTTTGCTTGTGCGGATGTCAAACCGTTCGATCAGGCGGTCCGCATGGTCATAAATCCGATCGAATTTGAAAAATCCATTGTTCTGAAACTGTTCGTCGAAATAATTCTGAAGGATGAGGTTGTTGGCGAGCGAGAAATCAAGAATCAGCCCGTGGCGCTGCCGGTCCTCCGGGATATGGGAGATCCCCTTCAGACTGCGCTTGCGTATCGATTTATGGGTGATATCCTCGCCGAGCAGGGTGATGTTGCCGTCCTTGACCGGTTTGAGCCCGACAAGACCGTGAATCAGCTCCGTCTGGCCGTTACCTTCGATACCGGCGACACAGAGAATCTCCCCCCGCTTCACGGTGAAACTCACATTCTTGACCACATCGGCATCGATGATGGAATCGCGGACCGTGAGGTTCTTGACCTCGAGCACGGTTTCTTTCGGTTTCGGCTTCTTCTTGTCGACGCCGAAAGAGACTTTTCGGCCGACCATCTTCTCGGCGAGCTGTTCATTTGAAGTTTCGCTGACGACGACGGTGTCGATGTGTTTCCCGCGTCGCAGGATTGTGCAACGATCGGCGACCTTTTTGATTTCCTCGAGTTTATGAGTGATCAGGACAATCGATTTCCCTTCGTCGGCCAGCGATTTCATGATTTTCATCAACTCATTGATTTCCTGCGGGGTCAAAACGGCGGTCGGTTCGTCGAAAATGAGGATATCGGCATCGCGGTAGAGCATTTTGAGGATTTCGACACGTTGTTGCTGGCCGACCGAGATATCTTCGATAACCGATTTCGGGTTGACTTTGAGCTTGTATTGTTCACTTAGAGACTTGATTCTTTTGACTGGGCCCTCCAGGTCCAAAAAGCCTCGTCTGCTATCCTCATAACCAAGGATGATGTTCTCGGTGACGGTGAAGTTGTGCACCAGCTTGAAATGTTGATGGACCATGCCGATACCGAGGCGGGTCGCGTCGTTGGGGTTCTTGATGTCCACTTTCTCCCCACGGACCTTGATTTCACCCTCATCGGCACGGTAAAGCCCGAACAGAACGCTCATCAGGGTCGATTTGCCGGCGCCGTTCTCCCCCAGCAGGGCATGGATCTCGCCCTTCTTTAGTTTGAGCGTGACGTTGTCGTTGGCCTTGATACCAGGAAACTCCTTGGTGATATTGTTCATTTCGATCACATATTCCATAGAGCACCTACTTTCAGTTATGGAGTCCGCAATATTCTAAAAAAGGAAAGCCAAGCTTCCCTTTTTTATTTTTCTCGGCGAATGATTCAACTATTCAGGTTGGACAGTTCCGCTTTCAATCTGCAGTTCGGCCAGGTCGTGCGTATCAAAGAACGCGACAAGGTCAGTGTAATTGGCTGGCACATCGATGGTACCGTCCGCAATCTGGTCGTAGATGCTGTTATATTGCGCGACGGTGAAAGTGTCAAAGCGCCAAGCGTCATCGTCGGTCGGAAGGCCGACACCATCTTCAGAGGCTGTGAGATTGATGACTTCGCCGCCACGGAACGCATCATTGTAGAAGTCTTCGAGCATATCCTGAACCGCGACGCCAAGTGCTTTCATCGCGCTGGTCAGGACGGTTGGGCTGTTGGCGGACTGGTCGACGTCGACGCCGATCATCCAGGCATCAGAGTCCTCAGCCGCAGCCATGATACTGGATCCGGCACCGCCGGCGGCCGCAAAGATGATGTCCGTGCCATCAAAATACCAGCTTTCGGCCATGTCTTTGTGATCGGGGCTCGGGTCGAAGTTGCCAAGATAAGTATAGCGGTTATTCGGGAAGTTGATCTCTTTTTCAAGTTCATTGGCCGCATAATAGGCGCCGGCGATATAACCGACTCCGAAACGCACAACCGCAGGCACGGCCATACCACCCATGAAGCCAAGGTCCTCGAAGCCGTCCATCACGGCCGCATAGCCCGCGAGGAATCCGGATTCTTCTTCTGCGAAGAAGATGGAGACAGTATTATCGCCGACATGGAAATCGGGGTCAGGCCAGTCGCCATCGTGGGGCTGGCCATCGATCAGGACGAATTTCACATCCGGGTGCCGCTCTTGCGCCACGTAGATGGCCTCTTCGAACAAGAAACCAGGTGTTATGACAATCTTGGCGCCACCGTTGACAGCAAGGTTGATCGCATCGAGATAGGCCGTGTCGGAAACTTCAGCCGGACGATAATAGCGGTGGGAGATATTGTTGGCTTCCGCATATTCGACGATGCCTTCCCAGGTGCCCTGGTTGAAGGATTCGTCATCGATGTCCCCGGCATCGGTGATCATGGCGATTTCGAACGTTTCCCTGCGGCATGCCGACACCGTCAGGACCAGACCGAACATCAGGAAAATTATAAAGATCTTTCTCATAATGATTGTTGCCCCCTTTATATTTTTATATCTTCATTATATCGGGATAGGTGCGGTAAGTAAAGAAGCGAACGGATTTTTATTTTTCGATGTCGATGATTTCATCGAGAATCAATGTGCCGCTGTCCAGAAAAAGAAGCCCTCTGTCGGTGTCGACGCCGAGAACAAAGCCCGCAAGTTGTTTGCGCCGGCCCTTTTCATAATAGACACAGACGATGCGCGACTGATAGAAAAGCGCCTCTTCGAGACTGTATTGCATGAGGTCCAAGTGGTCCTGCGACAACTCGGGTTTTTCTTCCTTGTCCAAGGAATCATAGAGCGCCCGCAGGGTGTCGCCTTGTTCCTCGAGGGATTCAAACGGAAGCCACTTGAGCATCCGGCGGTCCTGATAGGCGTCAGCCACGGTGACCACCCACCATGTCGGCGCGATCGATGGCCGTCCCATCGTCGAGATGGGAGGTGAGACGCATCACACTGGTCTTGCCGAAACGGGCACGGATGCGGTCGATCGTCCTGAAAAGCGACTGTGTCTTCTCCCTGCGTTCGACTTTCTCGAAAAAAGAAAGCTGGGTGAAGAGTCTCGCATCGGTCAGCCTGGTCGCGCGGATACTGATGCGGCGGATCGGTGCATCCTCGTAGTGGCGCCAGAAAAGGTCCAGGCAGGCATTGAGGATGTCATCACTCAGATCGGTGGGGTGTTCCAGGGATCGCTGTCTTGAAAAACCGCCGCCCGATGCCTTGGAATATCCGATGGAAAGGTGGATGGTCCTGGCTTCCTTGCGGATGAAACGGAGCCGTTCGCCGACCTCGTCGGCCATCTCCAGAAAGAGGGTGAAAACCGAATTCGCGTCATAATCCCTGAAAAGCGTCTGTCCGAGTCCGACGCTTTTCATCGTCGACCTCGCGGTTTCCCCCTTCTCGCTGATGATGGACTGGTCGATGCCGTGGGCGTGGTAATAAAGCTCTTCCCCGATGACGCCGAAAAGTTTCTTCAGGGTTCTGATATCGCTTTGGGCCAGGTCTCCGACGGTGTAGATGTTGAGCTGGTTGAGTCTTCTTTCCATCCGCGGGCCGATGCCCCACATCTTGGAAAGGGGCCGCACGGGCCAGAGTTCTTCTTTGATGTCCCCGTAACGGAACACAGCGATATGGCTTTTGACTTTCTTGCTTTTGAGGTCGAGGGCGAGCTTGCTCAAAAGCAGGTTGTCGCCGATACCGCAGGCGGAGGGGATGCCGGTTTCCTCATAGATCCTGCGCATGATGGTGCGGGCGAGACCGATGGCGTCCTTCCGGTAATAAGTCAGATAGGGTGTCAGATCCAAAAACACCTCGTCCACACTATAGACATGCATATCCTCCCGGGCGACATAATCGAGATAGATACGGACGATATCCCTCGAGACCGCGAGGTATTGTCGCATTCGCGGCTTGGCGATGACGAGGTCGTCGCTGCGGGGAATCTCGTGGAGCCGGTAGATGTTTTTGAAGCCTTTTTGCTTCAGATAGGGGCTGACCGCAAGCACGATGCTGCCGCCGCCTCTTTCCTCATCGGCCACGATGAGCGGCGTCTTGAAAGGATCGAGGCCCCGCAAAGCGCACTCGACCGAGGCATAGAAACTCTTCAGATCGATACAGACGATGTCGCGGTAGATCCGGTATTCTTCCATGTCGTCCCTCCTCGTGACTCGGATACAATTTCATTATAACAGGCTTATCCTCCAAAAACAGTGTTGACAAACCGCAGATTTTTTGAAAAGAAAGAGCCGTCTGTCCAGACGGCTCTTTATAATTTTTATGATTCGTTTCAGTGGGGCGGAAGAAAGACGTCAGCTTTTGTTCTCCTCAGCGTCTTTTCTCTCGCGCTTCGGATTCAAGAAGATGAGGTCGAATGCGAGACAGGCCCAGCCGATGGTGAGTGCCATATCGGCGACATTGAAGATCGGAAAGTTGTAGCCGAAGATATAGACGTCGATGAAGTCGATGACATGGCCGAATCGCAGGCGGTCGATGAAGTTGCCGAGGGTACCGCCGATTAAAAGGACCACGCCGACGGAGTAAAACGGTTTTGTCCTGAACTCCATCTCACGGCCGAGAATCAAAAAGATCACAAGGGCGATGATGGTGATGATGATGAAAAATTCGATCTGGCCTTCGAAGAAGCCCCAGGCGGCGCCCGGATTGACGTGATAGGTCAGATAGAGGAATGCGGGAATGAGTTCGATTTTCGAACCGTATTCGATATTGTCGGCGACCACCGTCTTGGTGAATTGGTCTAGACCGATCAGAAACAAAATGGCGATCAAAGCGACAATCAGGGTTTTCTTCGGCATAAGCATGACTCCTATGATGGATTTTATAGAGGAGAAGACGGGGCGTTTGTTCCTCTCAGGCTGTTCAATTTGTTCTCAAACATTCTAGGCAATTTCGCCTCGAATGTCAAGTGTTCTTCCGTGACGGGATGGGTGAAGGCGATTTTGAAGGCGTGCAGATATTGTCCGTAGGCTTCCGCTTTCTTTTTGTGTCCGTAAGTGTTGTCACCCACGACGGGGTGACCGATATATTTCATATGGACGCGGATCTGATGCGTGCGGCCGGTTTCGAGCCGGCATTTCACAAGCGTGTGTGCCTTGAAACGTTCGACAGTCTCGAAATGGGTGATGCTCTCCTTGCCGCCTTCGGTCACGGCCATGAGATGTCTTTTTTTGGGATGGCGTCCGATCGGCGCGACGATCTTTCCTTTGCTGTGGTCGACGACGCCCTCGACAATCGCCATGTATTCGCGGTTGACATCCCTTTCCTTGAGGGATTCCTGAAGCGAATTCAGGACCGATTGGTTTTTGGCCACCAACAAAAGACCGCTTGTGTCCTTGTCGAGCCTGTGCACGATGCCGGGACGGAAAGGATCGTCGAACGCGTCCTTTTCGATCTTGTCGAGCAGGCCTTCGACCAGAGTTGTTTCTTCGGTGGTCTCGGTGGGGTGGACAATCAGGCCGCTTGGTTTGTTGACGACCATCAGATGGGCGTCCTCATGGACAATCTCGATGTCCATGGGATGGTGCTTGAGGATGAAAGGGCGTTTTTTTTCGATCTCGACGGTGATGATTTCACCTTCTTTGAGACTGTGGCTCGGCTTTCTGCGCGTGCCATCGACCGTAATCGCACCGTCGTCCAACATCCTTTTAATCTGGGCGCGAGAGTGTGACTCGAGGACCGCGCTCAGATATTTGTCGAGACGGGCACCTTCTTCTTCGGCCGGGACATGGAATTTTTTTTGCATATGCGCCTCCTAGAGATAGACCGGAACAAGCAGAATCATGAGGACGATGCCGATGACGAAGATCGCCCCGGCGAGCGTGACGCCATGATAAAGCCAGAAACGATGGGCTTTTGTGTCGTTTTCGCGGGAGAACGACAAGGTCTTGTGGGTGAGATAACTCGCCAGGAACATAAAACCGCTTGCAGCGAGGATGATGAGCGTGGTGAACAGATAGACGCGGTAGATGAAAAGCATCCACAGATTGATAAGCAGCGCGAACAGGGGTGCCATGATGATGAGTGACAGCACAATGCCGGTAAGCAGTGATTTCCACACCGCCGCGTGGCCGCATTCCTTGAAGACACTTCTGTAGCGTTCGATCATGGGGTCTCACCCGCCTGTCTTCTGAGCAGATAATCAAGCACATCGGCGAACGTTTCGACGCCGACGACTTCCATGTCGGTCTCGATCAGTTCAAGCGCGAGAAGGGCCTGATGGTAATTGTCGGTGGTGCTGCCTTCCGTGCGCGGCACAAAGAAAACATCGACATCGTGCATGTGCGCGGTGAAGACTTTCTCCCGGATGCCGCCCATGCTCGAGATGCTGCCGTCGAGACGGATGCCGCCGGTTCCGGCGATTTTGAGGCCCGCGGTCAGGTCCGTGTCGGAAAGGGCGTTATAGATATAAAGAGTCTGCATCACGCCGCCGCTCGGTCCGCCGATCAGCGAATCGTAGCGGGTCAGTTCGACCGGGGCGTGGGTGATACGGTAATATTCTCTCGTCGCCAGGCCGAAAAGACATGATTCGCGTCTTTCCTGTTTTCTGATTTCGCGCGTCACCGTTTCATCACCGCGGCGCAGTTCGAATGTGTGGTATTCGCCGCAGGTGGCGTCCTCCATGGCCTCCTGGATGGCGGTGTCACCGTTGACGGTGAGGAGGATGTCGCCGATTTCGAGGGCGCCTTCCTTGATATCGATGAAATCGTAGTAAAGGAAGACGATCTGCTCGATCTCATATTCAATCGGCATCCCTAAAAGCTCGAGCGAAGTGATGAATGAGGCGTCGACCGACGTGTTGCGGCTGACCTGGCCCGACTGGAAATTGACCCTGTCGGGAATGTGGGTCCTGATCTCGGGAAGGACCGCGATCGAGTGGGCATCGGTCAGGTAGCTGGTGAGAAACTGAAAGAAAGTCGGCCGCTCCACGCTCATGACGTAGACGGAATAGACCGGGTTTTCCTGTGGGTTCTCCTCGCTTAGTTCGATGTAGGATGAGACATTGGTCAGATTGCCGGGGGTGGTGATGCGGTAATCGATACGGTAGGTGAAAAGAAACATGAGGAAAAGATAGGGCAGAGCGAGGATGATGACATATTTGCGCGAGCGTCTGAACATTTCACGCATCGCTGATCATCATCTTGAAGTTCTTCATCTGCCTGTGAGAGACACCGGCATCCTCAAGCATGCGCATGCTTGCCTTGACGCTTTTTTCTTCCTGATATTTGTTTTCGATATAGACGATCTCCCGCACACCGCTTTGAATGATGAGCTTCGCACATTCATGACAAGGAAAAAGCGTCACATAGAGGACCGTGTCCTCTAGGCCGACGGTACTGTTCAAGATGGCATTCGGTTCGGCGTGGACGACGTATGGGTATTTGGTGTCGAGGAAATCCCCTTCGCTTTCCCAGGGATAGACATCGTCATCGATGCCGATGGGAAAGCCGTTGTAACCGATCCCGACGATCCGGTTTTTAAGGGTGACGATGCAGGCGCCGACCTGGGTGTTCGGGTCCTTGCTGCGCATGGCTGAGAGTTTCGCCACACCCATGAAATAACGGTCCCAGCTGATATAGTCGCTGCGTTTCAAAGAAATCACTCCTTCACTTTGGAAACAGAGGAAAGATTGACATGGCAATAACCACCCGGATTTTTCTTCAGATAATCCTGGTGTTCTTCTTCGGCTTCATAGAAGGGTTCGTCCGTCGAAAGCTCGATGAAAAGCGGACGGTCATAGTCGTCGCGGATGCTTTCGATGAACTCATCGATTCTTCTCGCGTCGCTGTTGTCATAATTGTAGATGCCGCTTCTGTACTGCACGCCGATATCGGGTCCCTGACGGTTGATGAGCGTAGGGTCGACGATGTTGAAGTAGTGTCTGAGCAGGATGGTCAGGGTCACTTCGCTTTCATCATAGGTGATCTCGACGGCTTCGGCATGACCGGTGCCGCTGCAGACATCGCGGTAGGTCGGATTCTCGGTGTCGCCGGCGATATAGCCGGCGCGGGTGTCCTTGACGCCTTCGATCTGTTGGAAGTACGCTTCGACGCCCCAGAAACAGCCGCCGGCGAAAACAATGGTCTTCATAGTCTCACTCCATCAGTTTTTTTGTGATATATTCCGCGGCTCTGAGCCCGGCGGTGGGTGGAACGAAAGGATTGGATGCGGGTGGTTCGCGGTCTTTCGATTTGAAGGGATGCTCTTTTGAGTATACCACGGGAACGCCCGTGGTGATACCAAGACGCCTCAGACCTTTGCGCATCCGTCGTGCGAGCGGGTCGTAGGCGGTGGTGAAAAGGTCCTGGATACCCACTTCGGCGCTTCGAAGTCGGTTCCCCTGCCCACAGGAAGTCAGCAGCGCGATGCCTTTTGCCCTGCAGGTGGCGGCAAGGTCGATCTTCCACCGAAGCGAATCCATGGCATCAAAGAGGAAATCGATGGGCTCGGTGAGGATGGTTTCCCGGGTCGAGGCATCATAGCGCACGGGGTAGGCGGTGACACGCACCGCCGGGTTGATGTCTTTCAGTCTTTCTTCGAAGACATGGACTTTGTAGCGTCCGATTGTGGAATGAAGCGCGATCAGCTGGCGGTTGAGGTTGCTCGCTTCGATGCGGTCGCCGTCGACGAGGATGAAGCGGCCGACACCCATGCGGGCGAGGGCTTCGACGGCGAAGGAACCGACGCCGCCGGTACCGATGACACAGACGGTCTTGTCCTTGAGACGCACGAGGGACTGATTGCCGTAGAGACCCTCGAGCCGGCTGAACTGATCATCCATCGGTTTTGATTTTTTCAAGGCCGAGTTCATAGAGCTGTTCTTCGCTGACGTGGCTTGGCGCATCGGTCAGCAGGCAGTGTGCGGAGGCTGTCTTCGGGAAGGCGATGACGTCGCGCATGTTTTTGGTGCCGGCCAGAACCATCACGAGGCGGTCCAGGCCGAAAGCGATACCGCCGTGGGGCGGCGTGCCGTATTTGAGGGCGTCGAGGAAGAAACCGAACTGCTCCCGCTGGGCTTTTTCGTCCATGCCGAGCACTTCGAAGACGGCCGCCTGCATGTTTCTGTCGTGGATCCGCATGGAGCCGCCACCCAGTTCCTGTCCCTGCACAACAAGGTCGTAACCGTAGGCGAGGACTTCGCCGGGTCGCGCTTTCAGTTCTTCTTTGTCTTTGTCGTGAATGCGGGTGAACGGGTGATGGAGCGCATAATAGCGACCATCCTCCTCATTATACTCGAACATGGGCCAATCGACGACCCAGTGGAAATCGAAGGTTTCATCGTCATAGAGGTTTTGTTCCTTGGCGATCCGGTTGCGAAGATAGGCGAGCGCGCTTTTGGTGACCGAACGTTTGTCGGCGACCAGAAGGCCGAGGTCGCCGTCTTCGAGGCCCAGACGTTCAATCAGACCGGTTTTCTGGGCATCGGTGAAGAATTTTACGGTGGGACCGCTCAGTTCATCACCGGCCATTTTGATGAAGGCGAGACCCTTGGCGCCGTATTTTCCGATATCCTTGGTCAGCTTGTCGATATCCTTGCGCGAATAGCGACCGGCTCCGTCTTTGACGTTGATGGCGTTGATGATGCCGCTGGCGGAAAGGACATTTTCGAAGACCTTGAAGCTGGTATCGGCGAACAGGTCGCTCAGGTCTTTAAGAAGCATCCCGAAGCGGGTGTCGGGCTTGTCGGTTCCATAGTCGCGCAACGCCTCGGCGTAGGTCATGCGGGGGAAAGGCGCCTTGATGTCGAGGTTCTTGATGTCCTTCAAGAGCTTGACCATCATCCGTTCGCTGACATCGAGGACGGCTTCCTGGTCGATGAAGCTCATTTCGATGTCGATCTGGGTGAACTCCGGTTGACGGTCGCTTCTTAAATCCTCGTCCCTGAAGCATTTGGCGATCTGGTAGTATTTCTCGAAACCGCCGATCATGAGCAATTGTTTGAAAATCTGCGGTGATTGCGGGAGGGCGTAGAAGTTTCCTTTGTGGTTGCGTGAGGGCACGATATAGTCCCTTGCCCCTTCCGGCGTCGATTTTGTGAGCATCGGGGTGTCGATGTCCAGGAAATCCTCGCCGTTTAGGAACTCACGGACGCTGCTTGTGATTTTGTGGCGCGTTTTGAAGATGTTTTGCAGGTAGGGGCGGCGCAGATCGAGGTAGCGGTATCTCAGACGCGTGTCCTCGAGGGCGTCGGTGTCATCCTGTATCAGCATCGGCGGGACTTCCGCGGTGGAAAGGATGTTCAGCATGTCGACGTTGATCTCGATGTCGCCGGTTTTGATGTTGGGGTTCTTGCTGCTTCGTTCGGTGACCACGCCGGCGGCTTCGATCACGAATTCGCTTCGGATGGCGAGGGCTTCGTCTTTGAGCGGGTTGTCATTATAGAAAGCGAGCTGGGTGATGCCTTCGGTGTCGCGCAGGTCGATGAAGACCAGGTTGCCCAGGTCTCTTTTTTTCGCGACGAACCCTTTCAAAGAGACATGTTTGCCGACATCCGCGATGGTCAGCGCGTTGTTATGATGGGTGTAGGTCATTTCTTTTCTCCTTTGTGGTCGCAGTCTTGACATTCATGGGTCGGACGGGTGAGCCGTTCGACGACTTCTGCGTAGAGGGTCTCGAAGGCCACCGGCGTTTCCTCGCCGGTTTTCTGGTCTTTGAGATTCACCGCACCGCCGTCGACTTCCGCATCACCGATGATGGCGACGAAGCGGGCGTTTTTGTGTTCGGATTGTTTGAACTGACCCTTGATGTTCTTCTGCAGGTAATCCGCATCGGCCATGAGTCCGCCGAGGCGCATCTTCTGCATCAGATCATGGGCCTTGAGACGGGCTTTTTCACCCATGATGACCATATAGATATGGGCGTAGGGGGTGTCGGTGGGGTAGTTGTTTTCCTTGAGGGCCATGATGAGGCGCTCGAGGCCGAAGGCGAAGCCGACCGCAGGGGTCGCGGGGCCTTCCAGGGATTCGACCAGATGGTTGTAGCGGCCACCGCCGCAGATTGCGTTCTGGCTGCCGAGCAGCGCTTCGCTGACTTTGATCTCGAAGACGGTGTGGGTGTAGTAATCGAGGCCGCGGACCAGGTTGTGGTCGATAATGAAGGGGATGTTCATGACTTCGAGATAGTCCTTGACCGACTCGAAATGCGCCTTGTCCGCATCGGTCAGAAGGTCGATGGTCTTCGGTGCGCTCTTGATGGCGTGGTGGTCTTTGTCGACCTTGCAGTCAAGGATGCGCATCGCGTTTTCCTTGTAGCGTTTCTGACAATCACGGCACATATCGCCGATATGGTCCTTGAAATGGTCCTTGAGGGCCTTTTGGTAGGCGATTTTGGAATCCTTGTCACCAAGCGCGTTGATGTGGACTTTTACGTCTTTCAGTTTGAGAGCGCGCAAAAACGTCACGGCGTAGGCGATGATTTCCGCGTCGGCCGAGGGATGTGCGGCACCGAAGCTTTCGGCACCGAACTGTCTGAACTCTCGGAAACGGCCCTTCTGCGGACGTTCATAGCGGAACATGCTGCCGAGATAGTATTTTTTCTGCGGAATTTCCTTTTCCGCGTACAGTTTGTTTTCGATGAAGGCGCGCACGACACCGGCGGTGCCTTCGGGTCTGAGCGTGTTGATCCGGCCGCCACGGTCTTCGAAATCGTAGGTTTCCTTGCTGACGATGTCGGTATCTTCGCCCACGCTGCGGTGATAGAGGTCGCGCGCTTCGAAATGCGGCGTCCTTATTTCCTTGAAGCCGTAGAGTTTCGATACCCGGTGCGCCTGTTTCTCGACCGCCTGATAATAGCCGATATCGGTTGTGATGTCATAGGTGCCTTTCATGCGTCTGATCATAATGATCGCCTCCTAAAATATAAAAAAATCACCCTTAAAGCTAAGGGCGAATTGACCGCGGTACCACCTTAGTTCCGATTTCTTTTGAACCGGCACTCATGGCCTTAACGCAGCCTTACGTCTTTTTCTACAGGTGTCGCTTTCAAAAAAGCCCTCGGAAATGTCAAGTGCCTGTCCACACGGATGCTTTCAGCCTGGGCATCCTTCTCTTTGGTGCGACCGAGCACGCAGTTTCTTCTTCGGTTAGTCTAATTATAGCGGTTTGGTTCCGCCGTGTCAATCATAGCGGGATCAAAAAATGATTTCGATGGTTTTTTTGAAAGGAATGAAGACCTCGCGGTAATGGGCGTGGTAATCGCTATCGGTGAAACTTGCGACGACGAAGTCGAAGAGTTTGCCGTCATAGCGCATGAAATAGTTGCGCAGCGTCCCCTCATAGGTGAAAAGAAGTTTCTCGCGCAGTTTCAGCGATCCCTTGTTATCGGGGAAATGCGAATAACCGAGGCGGCTGAGGCTCAAGTGTTCGAACGCATAGACCATCACCGCCATGGTGGCTTCATACATATAGCCATGGCGCTGGTAATCGGGATGACAGACCATGCCGACCTCGGCACGGTGCTTTCCTTTGAACGAGTGGATCTCGACCGTGCCGATGACGCGGTCATCCTTGCGGTGAATCACGGCGAAAGGGCCGGGTTGATGGTCGCGTTTGGAAAGGGCCGATTCGATGAAGCGCCGCGTATCGGTGATGGTCTCATGAGGCGCCCAGCCGGCGTTCGGACCGATGTCATCACGCTTCGCATAATCAAAGATATCCTTCTCGTCTTTTCTCTGAAGCGGTCGCAGATAAAGACGGGGCGTCCTAATACTCGGTACCGGGATCATCGGGAACGAGCATGCTCCACCGGTCGATATCGACGAAGTTCAGTTTCTTGTAGAGTTTCTCGGCGATGGGATCGTCGTAGTAGAGACAGAGGGTCTTGCCCTTGTGGTTGATATAAAGGTCCATGAGGTAATGCATGACTTTCTTGCCGTAGCCTTTGCCTCTGTAATCCGCATGGGTGGCGACCGCGACAATCATGGCGGATTTCTTCGTTTCGAAAACGGCGCTCGCGCTGGCGACGACTTTGTCATCCTCTTTGATGAAGACCGTGGTGCCGTTTTCTCCAGTGTTGTGCAGGAAATACTCAAGGGCTTCTTCTTTGCCCTTGCGGTGGACGGTGTAGAGTTCGGGGATGGTCTCGATCAACGCATAGACCGCTTCGGCATCGTCTTTTGTGGTGAGGATGCGGATGCCGTCATAATCGATGGTCTCATCACGGGTGAATGCGGACGATTTCATGAAATCCATCTTGTCCTCCCGCATCTTCGGGTAATGCTCGCGGATCGGGGCCATCAGGGATTCCTTGCAGCTGATGAAAAGGAAATCGAACGAATCGAAAATGTCGAACCATTCGCTGTTGAAGTCCTCATCGATGCTGTAGTAGGTGAGGTTCGACATGTTGCGGCTCATGACCGCGTGATAGTTTCCGTCCCTGAATTCGGCGTAGATTTGCTGGTGTTCGGCGTCAAAACCGTTATTGGTGATGTCGCCGATGAGGTAGAGGTTGACTTCGGGTTCCTGATATAAAAAATCCAGTACATCTTCCTTGTCTTCGTTTTTGAGTTTTCTGATCATGAGTGATGGTCCTTTCTATAGGTATGATGTCGGTTATGTCGGGCTTTGTGCGTTCTTGCCTATGAAAAAACGGAAACGAATTTCTTATAGATCATCGGAATCGAGCATGATGGTGACCGGCCCGTCATTGACAAGGGCGATTCCCATCGTCTCAGCGAAGACGCCGGTCTCGACAGTGACGCCTTCTTTTCTGAGGGCCTCGTTGAACTTCTCATAAAGCTTTTCGGCGGTCTTCGGCGGGGCGGCCTTGGCGAAGCTCGGCCGATTGCCTTTTTTCGCGTCGGCGTAGAGGGTGAACTGGGGGACCGACAGGACCGCTAGGCCGAGGTCGGTGATGGCGTGGTTCATCTTGCCTTGGGCGTCTTCGAATATTCGGAGGTTGGTGGTCTTTTTTGCCATTTTCCCGATGTTCTCGGTGTCTTTTTCGTCTTTGATACCGACGAACAGTAGGAGGCCGGGGCCGATTTGACCGGTGATTTCTCCGTTGACCGTGCAGGAGGCTTCCTTGACGCGCTGGATGAGGACTTTCATCTATTTCATCAGCCTTTCGATGTTGATCACGCCGTTTATTTTCTGGAGATTCACGATCACACTGTCGAGTTCGTTCTTGTTGCGGACGCCGACTTTGGTCTTGATGACGCCTTCGCCTCTTTTGTTCGTCGAGGCGGTGACCTGGTTGACTTTGGCACCGTGGGTGGTCGTCGTGTTGATGATCTCTGCTAGGATGTTGTCGCGGTTGAGGACGATCAGCTTGATGTTCACGCCGGTGTATTCGCCTTCGTAGTCCGCCCACTCGACGTCGATGAAGCGACCAGGGTCAAGATTCTGCAGGTTCTTGCATTCGCTTCTGTGTACGGCGATGCCGGTCCCCTTGGAGATATAGCCCTTGATGGTGTCGCCGGGTATCGGCGTGCAGCAGTTCGAGAGTTTCACGCTGGGATTGTCGAGCCCTTCGACGATGATGTTGGAATCGGTCTGGACCGCGGGGCGACGGGGCCGGTTGATGGCTTCGACGAGATCGGCCTCACTGAACGGTGCTTCATTGCTCAAGACATTGACGGCGCTTTGGGCGGTGAGCGTGTTCTTGCCGATTTCATAGTAGAGGTCGTCCATGGATTTGACGCCCTTGTTCTGGAAGTTCTCATGAGCGAGCTTGTCGTTGAACTCGATTTTTTCCGGACGTCGGTCGACTTCCGCTTGGAATTCCTCCTTGCCCATTTCGATGAGGACATCGCGGCGCTGCTTGTTGAGATAGTTTTTGATCTTGCTTTTCGCACCGGAGGTTTTGACGAGTTTGAGCCAGTTGTCGTTGGGACCGAAACTGTTCTTTGAGGTCTTGATGTGGACGATATCCCCGGTTTCGAGCTGATATTCGAGCGGAACGATCTTGCCGTTGACGATGGCGCCGACGGTCTTGATGCCGACTTCGGTATGGATGCGGAACGCGAAATCCAGGGGCGTCGAGCCTTTGGGAAGGTCGATGATGTCGCCGTCGGGGGTGAAGACATAGACATTCGAGTGGAAGATATCGTCCCGAAGCAGGCTCAGGACTTCTTCTTCCGATTCGCTTTCTTCGGTGAATTTGATCAGTTCGCCGTACCATTTGAGTTTTTTCGAGACCATTTCGGTCATCGGCAGGCGAGCGCCTTGTTCCTTGTAGGCCCAGTGCGCGGCGATACCGTATTCGGCGATCTGGTCCATCTCTTCGGTGCGGATCTGGACCTCATAGATCTTGCCTTGGGCGATTACGGAGGTGTGCAGGGACTGATAGAGGTTCGGTTTGGGCATGGCGATATAGTCCTTGAAGCGGTTCGGTATCGGGGTGAAACGGCTGTGGATGACGCCGATCGCGCTGTAACAGGCTTCGACGCTTCTGACGATGATCCTGAGGGCGAGCAGGTCGTAGATCTCGTCGAATTCCTTGCTGCGGGATTCCATTTTCTTGTAGACGGAATAGATGTTTTTGACCCGTCCTTTGACGTTGTACTCGAAATTGTGCGCATGCAGCAGGGTTTCTAGGCTCTCCTGCATCTTTATCAGGTCCGTTTCACGGTTTTGTTTGGTGTCGCGGATCATTTTGGCGATGTCGCGGTACTGTTCCGGTTTTAAAAACTTGAAGCTTGTGTCTTCAAGTTCGGCTTTGAGGATATACATACCAAGACGGTGGGCGAGCGGTGCGTAGATGTCCAGGGTCTCTTTGGCGATGCGTATTTGTCTAACTTCTTCCAGGTTGCCGAGCGTGCGTACATTGTGGAGACGGTCAGCGAGCTTGACGATGATGACACGGATGTCCTTGGCCATCGCCAGCAGCATCTTCTGGTAGTTTTTCGCCTGGGCGAGTTGTTTTTCTTCTTCGGCATCCTCGATCCCCTTGAACTTGTACTGGCCGAGTTTGGTCACGCCTTCGGTCAAAAGGGCGACCTCTTCGCCGAAACGGCTTTCGATGTCTTCGAAGCTCGCGGGGGTGTCTTCGATGCAGTCATGCAAAAGACCCGCCATCAGTGTGGTGGGGTCGGTTTTGTATTGTGTGAGGATGTAGGCCACATTGAGCGGATGGGTGATATAGTCCTCTCCGCTTTTGCGGCTTTGGCCCTCGTGTTGTTCAAGGGCGAACTGATAGGCTTTTTCGATGTTGCTTATGTCGTTTTCGTCCCGGATATAGGACTTGACGCTTTCCATCAGGTCGCCGAAAGTGATCGAGGCCATGGTAATTCCCCCTTCGGGCTAATAGACAAGCAGGCTGTGCACGGGATAATCTTTGAAGCGGTGACGGCCCTTCAATTCGGCGAGTTCGATTAAAAAGGCGATCCCGACGACATTGCCGCCTGCGCGTTCGATGAGCTTGATGGTCGCTTCGATGGTGCCGCCGGTGGCGAGCAGGTCATCGACGATGACGACGCGCTGCCCGGGACGGATGTCTTCTTTGTGGATGGCGAGCGCGTTCTCGCCGTATTCAAGGGAATATTCTTCAGTCAGGGTTTCTCTGGGGAGTTTTCCGGGTTTTCTGACCGGAACGAACCCCACACCCAGCGCGATCGCGACAGGTGTGCCGAAAATAAAGCCGCGCGCATCGGGGCCGACAATGACATCGGCGTCTTTCTCGCGGGCATAGTCGGACAATAGCTTGTTCGCATAGCGGAAGGCCTGCGCATCGGCGATGAGCGGGGTGATATCCTTGAACATGATGCCGTCCTTGGGAAAATTCGGGATGGTTTTGATATAGTCTTTTAGGCGCATTTCACATCACTCGCTTTCGGTATAAATACATTATAACATATCTGTCATTGTGCATAGGGATTCACATCCGCTCCGGCGCGCTGACGCCGAGGAGGTCGAGTGCATCTTTCAACACGATGCGTGTCGCTTCAAGGAGATTGAGGGCTTCGGTGGTCTTGCGTCTGTCTTCACCGATGATCGGCACGGCGCTATAGAAGCTGTGGAGATTCTGCGCCAGGTCGTGGATGAAGCGGGCGAGACGGTGCGGGATGCGGCGTTCGGCGGCTTCTTCGATGACGCTCGGATATTGAGCCAGCACCGCGAGAATCCCGGTCGCGTAAGGATTCGAAAGATGCTTGTATTCATTCACCGAGGCATCGACCAGCATGTCTTGTTCGGCGGCTTTCTTAAGCAGGGTGACAATGCGCGCGTGGGCGTATTGGGCATAGAAGACGGGGTTCTCGTTTGTTTTTCTGATGGCGAGGTCGAGATCGAGGTCCATGTGGGTGTTGAGGCTGTGGCGCGCGAAAAAGTAGCGGATGGCATCGGCGCCGGCTTCATCGATCAGGTCGGAAAGCGTGATGGCGCGACCGCTTCGTTTGGACATCTTGACTTCTTCGCCATCCTTTAGTACCTTGACCATCTGCAGGATGTCGACTTCGACGGTGTCTTCTTCGCCGCCGAGCATCTGAATGGCGGCTTTGAGTCTTGGAATATAACCGTGGTGGTCGCCGCCGAGGATGTCGATGAGTTTGTCGAAGCCACGGCTCAGTTTGTTTTTGTGGTAGGCGATATCGGGCATCAGATAGGTGTAGGTGCCGTCGCTTTTGACGATGACACGGTCCTTCTCGTCTCCGTATTGGCTCGTCTTGAGCCAAAGGGCGCCATCTTCTTCGTAGGTATGGTCTTTTTCCCGGAGCGTTTCAAGCGTCTGTTCGACTTCGTCGTTGTCGTAGAGGGACTGTTCGGAGAAAAAGACATCGAAGGTGACGTTGAAGCGCATCAGGTCTTTTTTGATCCTATCGAGGAGGAAATCGACACCGAACTGCCGGAAATAATCATGTCCGTCCTCTTTCAAGAAGCGGTCTTCGTGTTCGTTCTTGATGACCTTGGCGAGGCCGATGATCTCAGTGCCATAATAGCCGTCTTCGGGCATCTTCGCGGCTTCACCGAAAAGTTCGCGGTAGCGGCAGTCGATACTTCTGGCAAGGTTGTGGATCTGGTTGCCCGCGTCGTTGACATAGTATTCTTTGGTGACCGCGTAGCCGGCCTTTTTCATGATCCGGGCCATCGAATCGCCGGCCGCCGCCCCTCTGGCGTGGCCGACGTGGATGTCGCCGGTGGGGTTGACGCTGACGAACTCGATGTTGATATGGGTGTCTTTCGCCGTTTGCGCGGCGCCGTAGGCGGTCTTTTCGTTCAGGATCTTGCCGATCAGTTCGAAATAGACGCTTTTGTCGATGAAGAAATTGATGAAGCCCGGTCTTGCGACCTCGACTTTCTCGACAAGCGCTTCGTTGTCTGGCAGGGCGGCGATGATGGTTTCGGCGATGGTGTGGGGATTCTTGCGCAGTTCCTTGGCGAGGGTCATGGCGAGATTGGTGGAATAATCGCCGTTCGTCTCGTCCTTGGGCTTTTCGATATGGACGTCCTTTTCAAGGCCATAGGCTTTGTAGAGGGCTTCCTTGAGCATGTTCTCTATGGTTTTTTCAACGGATTTCATGGTATCACTGCCTTCAGATTTTTAAGTTGAGCTGTTCTTGGAGGGAACGTTTCTTCGGTGACTCGTAGAGTTTCATCCACTTGGCGCTTCGACCCTTGCCGAGGGGTCTGATCTTCTTTTCGTCGCGCAATCTGGCGAGGGTGCGGTTGATGGTCGATTCGGAGATGGTCGGGTGGGCGTTTCTGATGTCTTCCTTGCTGAAGACTTCGTTTAGACGGTTGATGGTGTTTTCGATGTAGTCGCCCTTGTTCAATTCCTTGTCGAAGGTGTAGTTCCTGAGCATCTCGTGGACTTCCTTGTAGGCTTCGATGGCCACATCAAGGATGAATCGGTGCAAATCATGGACGTCGGCCAGGCCTTCGGTCCAGTTGGCGACGGCTTCGTTTTTAAGTTTCATGAAGACGTCCTTGCGTTTCATGAGTTTTTCAAAGAAGCTGCTCAGATGGAAACAAAGATACCCGTCGCTCAAAAGCAGGACGTAAAGCATGATCAGCGCGATGGTGTCGTTGTGTTTCTTGAACGGTTTGAGTTGGGTGAGGTCGATATAGAAACAAAGGTTGATGAAACCGTCTTCGTAATCGTGATGACGTTTGGCGTAGTGATAGCGCTCCACGAGCATGGAGAGGGCTTCGCGTTTGGTCTTGTGACCGCTTGAAAGCAGGTTGATTTTCTTTTCGGGTCTGCTGTTTTCTTTGGCGAAGGCGAGCTCATGGTCCGAGGCGGCGTCCTTGTGGAGGAACTTGAGAAGATCGTGGATTTCACGGTCGATCAGCTCGAAGCTGTCGGTATCGTCGTGGATTCTCAGAAAGGCTTCTTTGATGTTTTTCAGGCGTTGCTCATCGTTCGTCTTCGCCTTGACGTCCTTTGTGATGAGCTGTCTGTAGCGGGTTTCGGTGATGTTCAAATCGAGCAGTTGTCCCATGAAGTAGGCATCCTGTTGGATGGTCTGCCTGGTGAGCGTGGTGAAATCCTCTTCGAACGCTTTCATGAACTCGCGGTTGCGCCCGATGAAGGTATAAAGATCGAGGTATCGTTTGATGATGTCATTCGCGATTTTGTTGTATTCGATGTTTTTAAGACAGTTCATGGACGAGACCTCCTTTGAAGATATCAGGCTTCTTCTTCGAACAGCGAGACCTGTTGTCTGCTTTCATAAGGTTTTTGTTCATAAAGGGTGAGAGGCGGCAGGTCGGGATCGGTTTCCATCGTCTCGATCTGCATGAAGTTCGGTTCGCCGGCTTTGCCGCTGATGAATTTCTTGCCCGCCTCGCTTTTGACCTGTTTGATGTCGAACGCGGTCATCGAGACGCGGGTGTTGTCGGTGACGATGTCGATGGCGGCCCGGTTTTTGTACTGGGTGTGGTTCATCAGGGCCAGATCCGTGACACGGTAGGGATTCGATTTCGGTTGGCTGAAGAGCGGCTCGCCCTTCGCGGTACGCTTTTTCAAAGGAATTTCGGTGAGTTCCATGCGTTTGATGGTTCCCCTTGAGGTCAGCACGAGCAGTTCATGGAAATCCTTGAGGGCGATCGAGGCCGCGAGGCGGTCCTTATCGGAGAGCTGCATCGCCTTGACCCCCTTGGTGGCGGGATTGGTCACCGGGATTTCCTCCAGGTGATATCTCAAAGCCTTACCCGAGGTGCTCGTGGTGAGCACTTCGCCAGAGGCCCTATCCAGGTGGCTGACGTGGGCGAGGGTATCGCCTTTGTTGAGCATGATGGCTCTTAGAGGTTTGTTGTAGCGCAGCGCGTCATAGTCTTCGATCCGGCTGAGCTTGACCAGGTTTTTCCTGGTGGTGAAAAGCAGGTAGCCGCCGTCTTTGAAGGCGCTGACCGGCTGGACGTGGATGATTTTCTCATAATCGCTTTTCGGCACGAAATGATTGATGTGGGTTCCGATATCTTTCCAGCGGCTCTGGGGGATCTTGAAGACCGGCAGGTAGATATAATTGCCGTGGTCGGTGAACAGCAACAGTGTGTCCAGGGTGGAACGCTCACCTTCATAGAGGAAGGCGTCGTTTTCCTTGAGATCCGGATTCTCGGTGGCCTTGTGGCTGCGCAGGGAAGCCTGTCGCAGATAGCCCTCTTTCGTGATGCCGACCATGACCTGTTCGGATTCGATGAGGTCTTCTTCGGCCACGGTGATGCGTTCGATTTCTTCTTCGATTTCGCTTCGCCGCGGTGATTTGATGCTTCTTTGGACATGACGCAGTTCCTTCTTGATGACGCTTTCGAGTTCCTTTTCGTTGGACAGGATGCTGTTGAGCGCGGCAATCCGGCTTTCGAGCGCCGCTTTTTCTTCGGTGAGTTCGCTCAAGTCCGTGCTTGAAAGGCGGTAAAGTTGGAGGACGAGGATGGCTTCGGCCTGTTCTTCGGTGAAGTCGAAGGTCTTGATGAGCCTGGCCTTGGCGTCCTTTTTGCTTTTGGATTTGCGGATCAGGTCGATGACTTCATCGAGGATGTCGACCATACGGATGATTCCATCGACGATATGCAGCCGCTTCTCGGCGCGGCGGAGCTCATGGTTCGAGCGGTTGGTGATGACTTCCTTCTGATGGTAGATATAGGCGTCGAAAATATCCAGGATGCCCATGGTCTGGGGCCGCTTGTTGTTGATGGCGACCATATTGTAGGAAAAAGATTTGGTGAGGTCGGTTTTTTTGTGGAGGAAATTGAGGATGGCCTCGGGTTCGAAGACGGGTTTGGTCTCGACGACGATACGGAGCCCTTCGCTGCTGGTCTCGTCTCTAACTTCCTTGATGCCGTCGATTTTCTTTTTGAGACGGAGTTCGTCGATACTGCGGACGAGATTGGCCTTGTTGACCTCGTAGGGGATTTCAGTGATGATGATGTCGTTGCCGTCGATTTCGGTTTTGGATTTGATGATGATTCGGCCTTTGCCGGTCGATAGCGCCTGTCTGATGCCGTCTTTGCCCTGCACGATGGCGCCGGTCGGGAAGTCCGGACCCTTGACGATCTTCAGGATGGTTTCGGTGTCGCACTGGGGATTGTCGATCCGCTTGATGACGCCCTTGATGATTTCTGCGAGGTTGTGCGGCGGGATGTCGGTGGCATAACCGGCGGAGATGCCGCTTGCGCCGTTGACGAGCAGGTTCGGGAATCTCGATGGCAGGACGATCGGTTCGTATTCCTCGTCGTCGAAATTCGGGATGAAGTCGACGGTCCGCTTGTCGATATCCTGAAGCAGAAACTCGCTGACTTTCGACATTCTTGCCTCGGTGTAACGCATCGCGGCCGCGGAATCGCCGTCGATCGAACCGTTGTTGCCGTGCATGTCGATGAGGGGTTGGCGCATCTTGAAATCCTGACTCAGGCGGACGATCGCCTCATAGACACTCGAATCACCGTGGGGATGATACTTGCCGATGACGTCTCCGACAATCCGGGCGGATTTCTTATAGGGTTTGTCCTGGGTCAGGCCCAGCTTGTGCATCGCATATAAAATACGGCGCTGTACGGGTTTGAGTCCGTCCCTGACATCGGGCAGCGCGCGGTCTTGAATGATGTATTTGGAGTAGCGCCCGAAACGCTCTCCGACAATCTCTTGAAGATTCTCATCCAGTATTTTTCCTTCGATGAATTCATCGATGATTTTTGCTAGTTTTTCCGCCATGGGTTACTCCTTTATCTCGAAGTTGTCTTCATTGGTGAAAGTCACGTTGGATTCGATCCAGTCCCTGCGTGGTTCGACCTGATCGCCCATGAGGATGCGAATCTGTTTCTCGGTGTCGGCGAGGTCGTCGATCTTGACTTTGACAAGGGTCCTGGTTTCGGGCTGCATGGTGGTTTCATAGAGTTGCTGGGCGTTCATCTCCCCGAGTCCTTTGTAACGCTGGATATGGACGTTTTTCTTGACCTCGAGCAGACGTTTGAGTTCGTCGTCGCTCCACGCGTAGACCACTTCATTCTTGCGGTTTTTCTTGAAACCGATTTTGTAAAGCGGCGGCAGGGCGATAAAGACCCGGCCGGCCTCGACGAGTTTGCGCATGTATCGGAAGAAAAAGGTCAGCAGAAGGACCTGGATGTGGGCGCCGTCGGTATCGGCGTCGGTCATGATGATGATTTTGTTGTACTTGCAGGCATCGAGGTCGAAGTCGCTGGAGATGCCGGCGCCGATGGTGTGGATGATGGTGTTGATCTCTTCGTTCTTAAGGACATCGTCGATTCGGGCCTTTTCGGTGTTGATGACTTTCCCGCGCAAGGGAAGGATGGCCTGGAAGCGGCGGTTTCTGCCTTGTTTGGCACTACCGCCGGCGGAATCGCCCTCGACGAGATAGAGTTCGGTCTTGGTCTTGTCTTTCGATTGCGCAGGGGCGAGTTTGCCCGAGAGAATCGGTTCTTTCTTCCGGTTCTTCTTCTCCATCCGCGCTTCCTCGCGTGCTTTTCGTGCGGCCTCACGTGCGTTTTGGGCATGGAGGGCGCGCTCGATCAGGGTCTGGGCGAGCTTGGGATTTTCGTTGAAGAAATAGGTCATCTTCTCGCTCACCGTCTGTTCGACGGCGCTTCTGGCTTCGCTTGTGCCGAGTTTGTTCTTGGTCTGACCTTCGAACTGCAAAAGATGCTCGGGCACCCTGATCGAGATGATCGAGGTGAGACCCTCCCGGATATCGGCCCCTTCAAGTTTTCCGTTTTTCTCTTTGAGAATACCGTTTTTGAGGGCATAATCATTGAAAATCTTGGTGAATGCGGCCTTGAAACCGGTCTCGTGGGTGCCGCCGTCTCGGGTTCGTACGTTGTTGACGAACGACAAAATGGTGTCGGTGTAGGATTTGGTGAACTGAAATGCGACCTCGACATTGATGTCGTCGATCTCGCTTTCAAAGGAGATCGGCTCGTGGATAGTCTTTCGGGTTTCATTCATGTATTTGATGTAGGAAAGAATGCCCTCATCATACTGATAGACATCTTTTTGTTTGCTTCTTTCATCGATCAGGACCATCTTGAGGCCTCTGATCAGGAAGGCGCTTTCTCTCAGTCTTTCACTCAGGGTCTGATAGTTGAAGACGGTCGTTGAGAAAATGCGCGCATCCGGCTTGAAGTGCACGCGGGTGCCCGATTTTCTGCGTTGGCCCGTCCTTTCTAGCGTAGAGACTTTCGATCCGCCGTCTTTGAAACGCATGTTGTACTGCTCACCATCACGGGTGACGGTGACATCGAGGAATTCGCTCAGCGCGTTGACGACACTCGCTCCGACGCCATGGAGGCCGCCTGAGACCTTGTAGCCGCCTTCCTGACCGAACTTTCCACCGGCATGAAGTTTGGTGTAGATGATCTCGATGGTATTCTTTCCGGTCTGATGGTCCTCGATGGGGACGCCACGGCCATAATCCTCGACGATGACCGAGTTGTCTTCTTTGATGATGACGGTGATCTCATCACCATGGCCGGCGAGCGCCTCATCGATGGCGTTGTCGACGATTTCCCATACGAGATGGTGAAGCCCGCGGGCGTCGGTGGAACCGACATACATTCCGGGACGTTTTCTCACAGCTTCTAGTTCTTCAAGTACTTGTATCGATTCAGCATTATAAGCTTTTTCAGTCATATCAACACGTCCTTTGGGTTTGCTCACTGACATATTATACCAAAATAAGTATTCTATTTGTAGTGTCTTTTTCATTTTAATTGTGGTATAATCAAAAAATAAAAACCCCCAAGGATGGTTGACTATGATTACACTCATTACGGATTTGATGCCTTATATATTGATAGTGATCGCCTATTTGGTCGGTGCGCTGCCGATGTCGATTATCGTCGGAAAAATCGCCATGGACGTCGATGTGCGCGAACACGGTTCGGGGAATCCCGGAACGACCAATGCCTTCAGGGTCCTCGGTCGCAAGCTCGGTTTCACCGTCTTTTTCCTGGATGTCTTCAAGGGCGGGTTCATCATCCTGCTGATCAGACTCGGTCTGTTCGACGGGTTCGATATCTTCCATCCGCTTCTTTACGGTCTTTTTGCGGCGCTCGGACACATCTACCCGGTCTTTTTGAAATTCAAAGGCGGCAAGGCGGTCGCGACGGGCGCCGGCGTCTTTTTGTTCTACGCACCGGTCCTGGGAATCACCGGCATCGGCGCCTTCCTGGCGATGCTGTGGTTCACGAGGTATGTGAGCGTCGCGTCGGTCACCGGCGCCTCGACACTGCTTCTGACGACGCTGTTGGTCTTTTTCTTCGGCCCGGCGGAAAATACGACCGCGGAACTCTTCTTCAGCCGCGGCGGCGACATCTGGATGCCGCTGATCGGTCTTGTGGCCACCGGCCTCATCATCTATCGCCATCGCACGAATTTCAAGCGTCTCAAGGAAGGCACGGAACCAAAAACCGGATTCGGTTTCAAAAGCAAGGACAAGCAGTGATCAAAAGCGCGCCTGCGGGTGCGTTTTTTTTACGCATTTCTTAAATAAAAAAACTTCAATGGTTGAAGTTTTAATATCGGCGCTTATTTCTTGTCTTTTCCCTTGGTTTTCTCTTTGGATTTCTTCTTCGGTTTTTCCTGGGGCTTGTGCTGGTTCATCGATGCGAGGACCTGACGGACTTGTTTCTCGGAAGGCTTTCTTCCCATCTGTGTCATCATCGCACGGACCATGCTTTCGTTGATCGGGGGATTTTTCTCAAGATAACGTTTGAAATAACGTTGCGAGATGAAAAAGCCGAGTAGGGCCCCGATAATCAAGGCGAGCACAATCAACAGGATTCCCAACCATAATGGCATCTAATCACTCCTTTGAATGGGTTATCATTATTATAGTCCAAAAACCTCTTAAAGACAAGGAAAACCCTTATCAATTTGTCCTTCCCGGAAACCGGCTGACCGTGACGGTGATCGTGTTTCTTCACGCCACATGGCGGCTTGATTGAAATGAAAACAAATAACAGAAAAATTTTGTAATACAGGTTTACAAAGGCAACGATATCGTGTAAACTACGGTTGGAATAATTTTGAAGGAGGTACGACATGGCTAGAAGAATTACCGAAGATTGCATCGCTTGCGGTGCCTGCCTGGCGGAATGCCCGGTTGACTGTATCACCGAAGGAGATATCTATGTGATCGACGAGGACGCATGCATCGATTGTGGCGCGTGTGAGGAAGTATGTCCCGTTGACGCGATCGTCGAAGTATAGGCAAGAACGAACCCTCTCATATAGTTCAAGAAGTAAAAGGGCCCCGCGCCCTTTTATTTTTTGACGCTCATAATTCTTCCAAATAAGCGTGGTTTCGGCTGAAATAACTTGAAAAGCGCCTGGCAATCATATAAAATATGTAGTATCCCAAGTTAAGGAGGAATGACCATGCCAAGAAGAATTACCGATGAATGTATCAGTAGTGGCGCCTGTGTTCCGGAATGCCCTGTGGACTGCATTTCTGAGGGTGAAGAGATCTATGTCATCGATGAAGATGTGTGTATCGACTGCGGTGCATGTGAAGTTGTTTGTCCGGTGGATGCGATCATCGAAGTCTGATCCGGCGCAAGTCAGTCCCCTTTAGACTTTTCATTACAGAACGAAACGAACAAAACCCCCGTCCGATGTCGGACGGGGGTTTTGCATGGTGTGCTCAAGTGATGGTTCAAAGGCGTCGCGGGATTTTTCAGACGAATGTGAAAGGGTCCAAATCGACGTTACTTTCGTACACGGGACAGTCTTCGGCGATTTCGACGAGAGCGGCTTTCAGGGCCTTGGCGAAATGTTGCTCGACATGATGACCGATGTCGAGACCGGTGAGGCCGAGCTGAAGCATGTCGTGCGCCTGATGATAGCTCACATCGCCCGTGATGTAGAGATCGGCGCCTTTTCTTTTGGCCGCGAACATGTGCGACGCACCGCTTCCACCGCTGATCGCGATGGTCGACACGCGCTTATCGGGGCGGTTGGTGATCAGGCGGGCGTGGTCGATACCGAGTCTGTCTTTGATGATTCTGACGGTGTCGAAGAGGGAAGTTTCTTTGAATCTGCCGATTCGCCCGATGCCGTGGGATGAAGATTCATAGTCGAGGATGTCGGTGTTTTCAAGACCGATTTTTTCTGCGAGGACGGCGTTCATCCCCGCCTCGGCCACATCATAGTTGGTGTGGGCGACATAGAGGGCGATATCGTTCTTGATGAGTTTTTCGACGAGGGCGCCCCGGTAGGAATCGCTCAGGATGTTTAAAACGGGTTTGAAAAAAAGCGGATGGTGGACGATGATCAGATTGACGTTTTTCTTGATGGCTTCCGTCACGACGTCCTTCGTGACATCGAGGGCGATGAGGATGCCGGTGAGCGTCTTGTTGAGTGTGCCGATCTGAAGACCGACATTGTCCCATTCATAGGCCAGTTCCGTCGGGAAATTCTGTTCGAAGAAGGTCTTAATCTTCACGCCATTCATCGAATACCTCCTCGAGTAGCGTCATTTTTTTTCTTACAGGCGCTTGCGCGCTTTCATCGGGAATCTTTTCAAGCAACGCTGCGAGGAAACGGTGTTCCTTCTTCAGCTGCGCGTGGTAAGCCGCGGGTTTTTTCGCTCTCAGAACCGGCCCGATGTAGCGGTCCTTTTCAGAAAGCGACTGCGACCCTGGTTCGAAGACGATGATCTGATAGAGTGCGTCTTTTTGCGCAACGACGGTCTCATCGACGATCTTCAGTCCGCGATGTTTCGTGAGATCGCGCACACGGTGCGCTTCATTGTTGGGCTGCAGGATGAAACGGCGCACGTTTTTGAAGTCGGCGTCACGGAGGATATCGTGGATGGTCTTGCCGCCGAGGCCGGTGATGCTTACGGCGCCGACGGTGCCGGGAAGGTCTTGCATGCCGTCTGAAAGAAGCGGAATGACTTTGTCTTCAAGGCCGAAGGCGGCGATGTTGTCGGCGGCCTGTTTGAGGGGACCTTCCTTGTTGTCGACGGCGTATGCCTTTTTGATGAGGCCCTTTTTGACCGCATGGATGGGCAGAAGGGCGTGGTCGCTACCGATATCGTATAGGACGTCGAAGCCTTCAAGATAACCCATGCAGGCGTTCAGACGCGCATCCACCTCAGCGTCCGCTCATGAAGTCTTTGAGTTTCTTGCTGCGGGATGGATGGCGCAGTTTGCGAAGCGCTTTGGCTTCGATCTGACGGATCCGCTCGCGGGTGACGCCGAATTCGCGACCGACTTCTTCGAGGGTCCTTGTGCGTCCGTCAAGCAAACCGAAACGCATCCGAAGCACCTTCTCCTCGCGGTCGGTGAGGGTTTCTAGGACTTCGTCGAGTTCGCGTTTGAGCATCTCCTGGGAGGTGAACTCGAGCGGGGTCAGGGTGTCGGTGTCCGGGATGAAATCGCCGAGTGAGGAATCTTCTTCCTCGCCGACGGGGCTTTCGAGGGAGATGGGTTCCTGGGCGACCTTCTGGATGATCTGGACTTTCTCGACGCTGATGTCCATACGAGCGGCGACTTCTTCGGGAAGGGGTTCCCTTTTCAGTTCCTGGATGAGCTGACGCTGGGTCCTGACCAGTTTGTTGATGGTCTCGACCATGTGGACGGGGATACGGATGGTGCGCGCCTGGTCGGCGATGGCGCGGGTGATGGCCTGACGAATCCACCAGGTCGCATAGGTCGAGAACTTGAAGCCCTTGGTGTGGTCGAATTTGCTGACGGCCTTGATGAGGCCCATATTGCCTTCCTGGATCAGGTCGAGAAACTGCATGCCGCGACCGACATAGCGTTTCGCGATCGAGACGACGAGACGCAGGTTGGCTTCGACGAGTTTGTTTTTGGCAAGTTCGCCCTTGAACATGAGGTCTTCGACTTCCTTTTTGTATTCGGGTGTGATCTCCTCATGGTTCTCATTGGCCTGGTCGTATTGTTCTTTCGCGATGGCGGCGTAGTAGATATCTTTGGCGAGTTCGAGTTCATAGTCGGGATCAAGCAGCTCGACGCGACCGATTTCCTTGAGGTACATCCGTACGGGGTCGTCGACCTTGATGGAGGTGATGGTTTCGAATGACTTGTCGTGGAGGAGTTCCTCTTCGATGTCCTTGGCGAAGTCCAAATTCAACTTGATGGCTTCGACGACTTCTTCTTCGTCCTCGTCATCCACTCCGATTTTCGGAACCTTGTAGGTGATCATGTCCTCCTGGGAAACGACATCGACATCGGTTTTTTCGAGTTCGCTGATGATTTCGTCGAACATCTCCGAGTCGGCGCGTACATATTGTTCGATGTCCTTGACCTCGAGGAATCCTTTGGTTTTGCTAAGTTCTGTGAGTTCTTTGATGATTTTTTCTTTTTCCATGTTTGACCTCCTTAGTGATCGCGTCAATCTCTTTTTTCAGGTTGATTTTCTTGTCGATGTCTTCTGTGTCTTTCAGTCTTTTGCGCAGGTGTTCGATCTGTTCGTTTTTGCTTTTCCGTCGCAAGACGCCGATGAGATCCTCGAATTCGGCGTCTTGGTACGGGTAGCTGTCGCAGTCGATATGGGTGTTCAGGTACTTCTTTTGCCGGTCGGTCAGCCTTGTTTGTGCGAAAAGGTCGATCAGGATGCAGGATTGCGGGTATTCGCGGTAATAATCGTAGACCGCATGCTGGATGTCCCTGGCTTCCTTTTCGGCATAGGGGATGAACGTGTCTTCTCCGAATTCGTAGTTGAGTTTGCGGGGATAGTGCTCATCCTTGAAGAAATAATGGATGATCGCACGTTCGGCGCGGTGGAACTTGTCGGTGACCTTGATCGGTTCTAGCTGCCTGTATTTCGGCAGGGCGCTTTGTCTTATGCTTTTGAAATCGCCGGCGATGGTGTCGTAGTGGATTTTGAGGTCGTCGGCGAGTTTGGTCAGGAAATAGTTCTGTTCGACGTTGGAGAGGTTTTTGATGAGCGTGAAGACTTTCTTCTTGAAGCGCTCGATGTCGGTGATTTTTTCGAGTTTCGTCTCGAGGCGGTAGTGTTCATAGAGGAATTCGTTGTCCGAAAGCGCATCGTCTATCAGATTAAGGAACGCTTCCTTGCCGTTTTCACGGATATAGTCATCGGGGTCTTTCTTCTCCGGCATCCGTGCGACCTTGACGGTCAAAGACGATGGCCTGAGGGTGTCGATCATACCCTTTGTGGCGGTGACGCCGGCGCTGTCGCCGTCGAAACAGAGGATGACCGTGCTTGTCTGTTCCCTGATCTGGCGGATGTGTTCATCGGAGAGCGCCGTGCCCATCACCGCGACGCCTTCTTTCACGCCGGCGCTATGCGCGGCGATGACGTCCATGAACCCTTCGAACAGGACGGCGCGTCCCTTGTCCCGGATGGGGATTCTGGCGCGGTGCATGTTGTAAAGAATCCGGTTTTTCTCAAATGTCTTGGTCTTCGTGCTGTTGATGTATTTGGCGGTCTTGACACCGTCTTTGAAGATTCTTCCGGAGAAGCCGACCACATTGCCGCTTGCGTCGTGAAGCGGGAACATGATGCGGTTTCTGAAGACGTCGGTCGGGTTTTCGCTGTCATGGATGAGACCCTGGTCGAGCAGGTCGCTTGCCAGGAAGTCCTTTTTCTTGAGCGCCTGGTAGAGGGCGTCTTTTTTTTCGGGCGCAAGGCCGATGTGGAAGGTCTCGATCAGTTCGGTGTCGATGCCGCGGGCGATCAGATAATCAAGGGCGACCCGGCCGCTTTTGGTGTGGTTCAGATAGACGTGGAAGAACTGGTCGGCTTCCGCGTTGATGTCATAGTATTTCTTGAGGGGGTCGGGTTTGTAGTGATTGCTGATGTCCATGTTGATTCTGGCGGCGAGGTGTTTGATCGCATCGCCGGTCTGGAGCCCTTTAGTCTCCTTGATGAAGGTGAGGGCGTTGCCGCTTTTTTTGCAGGAGAAACAATGATAGACCTGTTTTTCCTCGCTGACGGAAAACGACGGCGTCTTCTCTTCGTGAAAAGGGCACAGGCCCATATGGCCTTTGCCTTTTTTCTCGAGCGATGTGACCTCGCCGATCACATCGATGATGTTTGTGTTTTTCAAGACCATGTCGATGAGACGGTCGTTTCCTTGTGCCATACGATCACCTAGAAGGCAGTTTTTTTGGTCAGATAGTCGATCAATTCGTCTTCACTGAGACGGATTTGTTCCATGGTGTCTCTTTCACGGATGGTGTAGGTCTTGTCTTCAATCGAGTCATGGTCGACGGTGAGGGCGAACGGGGTGCCGATCGCGTCCTGGCGACGGTAGCGCCGGCCGATGTTGCCTGACTCGTCGTAGCTCACCATGAAATGCTTGGCAAGTTTTTCCCTCAGTCTGAGAGCTTCTTCGCGGTGATGCTTCTTCATCAGCGGAAGGACCGCGACCTTATAGGGGGCCAAAGCGGGGTGGAGTTTGAGATTGATGCGGGTTTCGTCTTTCTCCAGTGTCTCTTCGGTGTAGGCCTCGGAAAGAAGGCTCAAGAAGAGCCGTTCGACGCCGAGAGAAGGTTCGATGACATAGGGAAGATAGCGTTCCTTGGTGATTTCGTCGAAATATTCGAGGTTGACTTCGGCGTGTTCCTGATGGCTTCTCAAGTCGAAATCGGTTCTCGAGGCGATGCCCCAGAGTTCATCGAAACCGAAGGGATAGTTGTATTCGATGTCGGTGGTCGCGTCTGAATAATGGGAAAGCTGGCTTTCCTCGTGATCGACGAAGCGGAGGTTCTTTTCGGCGATACCGAGGTCAAGAAGAAACTGCATGCTCGCTTTTTTCCAGTAGTCGAACCAGGATTTCTCACTGCCGGGCTTGCAGAAGAATTCGAGTTCCATCTGCTCGAACTCGCGGGTTCTGAAGATGAAGTTGCCGGGGGTGATCTCGTTTCTGAAGCTTTTGCCGGTCTGAACGATGCCGAAGGGAATCTTGAGACGGCTCGCACGCTGGATCTGTTTGAAATTGAGGAAGATGCCCTGGGCGGTCTCGGGCCGCAGATAGATCGACTGCGCCGCTTCATCGAGGACGCCGAGCGAGGTCTTGAACATCATGTTGAACTGGCGGATGTCGGTGAAGTTGTGCGCGCCGCAATCGGGGCATCTGACCTTGTTGGCCGCGATGTAGTTCTCGAGTTCCTTGTTGCTCATGCCGTCGGCGAGCACGGTGTCGTCGTGGGCTTCTGCGAGATGGTCGGCGCGATGGCGGGTCTTGCAGCTCTTGCAGTCGATCAGCGGGTCGTTGAAGCCGCCGATGTGGCCGCTTGCCTCCCAGGTTTTGGGATTGAGCAGGATTGAGCTGTCGAGACCGACGTTATAGGGGCTTTCCTGGACGAAGCGTTTCCAGAAGAGACGTTTGATGTTGTTCTTCAGTTCCACACCGAGGGGACCGTAATCCCAGGTATTGGCCAGGCCGCCGTAGATTTCGCTGCCCTGAAAAACAAAGCCGTAGTTCTTGCAGTAGTTGATCAGTGTTTCCATCGTCTGTTTGTTCATAGTTATCCTCCAGTTATCAGTGTTCTGAGCATCCGTTTGGCTTTGGTCTTCCCGCCGAGGTGGGTTTCATGCAAAGCATCGACGACATCGTATAGCCTGAGCAGCATCTTGTTGTCAAGACGGCGTGGTTCGAAGCGGGTGATGTCGCAGTAATAAAAATACTGAAGCGGACGGTGCACCGTTTCATCGTAGTTCTGGTGGTGGGGCTTTTTGTGGCGGTCACAGACCAGGGCGCCTTCGTAGAGGTCGAACCACAAAGATTCGCGGGTCTTGCAGACATGACAGTGCCTGAGCCCGATGCCGTAACCCAGAAAATGCAGGAACTTGAGTTCGAAGACCGGCAGCAGTTCAAGCGGCGCCGACGTTTTCTTGAGGGCGCCGGTGAACTTGATCAGAAACTGCCAGAGTTTCTCGTGATTGTCATGGTCGGTGACGTTGTAATAAATCAGCTCGTTGACGCAGGAAAGCACGCTTGTGCGGATCAAGTCCTTCTTGATATCGGGAAAATGATCCATCAAAACGGCGTCTTTCAGCGTGGGCAGCTTGCCGCGGCCCGCATCGAAATCGATGAGCGTCTGTGTCTGCGTCATGTGTCTGAAGGGGCTGTTCATCTTCTTGACGCCCCGAGCGATCAGACTTTCGATGCCGCTTTGCGTGTAGAGATAAAGAAGTTTCGAGTTGTCCTTGTAATCGATGGTCCTCAAGATGTAACCCGGTCGCATCTCAGGTACGGTCGTCTTCCGAGTAACCGAGATTTCTCAGGTGGATGTCCTTGTTGCGCCAGTCCTTGATGACCTTGCAGTGCAGATCGAGATAGACCGGACTGTCCAGAAGGTTCAAGATATCCTTGCGTGCGGCGGTACCGATCTTTTTGAGCATGCTGCCGCCTTTGCCGATGATGATGCCTTTTTGGCTTTCACGTTCGACGACGACGGTGGCGTGGATGTTGAGGAGGTCTTTGATGTCCGGGTCCTCGTTCAAAGCGTCGATGACGACCGCGACGCTGTGCGGGATTTCTTCATGGGTGTAGTTCAGGACCTTCTCGCGGATCAGCTCGGCGATAAGGAATTTCTCGGGCTGGTCGGTGGTGATGTCGGTCGGATAGTAGGCGGGGCCTTCCTCGAGATGGCTCTTGATGTCTTCTTTGAGGTTGTCGACGTATTTGCCCGTCTTCGCGCTCACGGCGAAGACACCAGCGAAATCGTGTTTTTCTTTCAGGGTGTTGATGTATTTTTCGAGGCGGTCGATGTCTTTGGCCTTGTCGATTTTGTTGATGACAAGCAGGGTGGGCGTGGTGAGAACCTTGAGCGCTTCGATGACCCTGTCATCGAGCATGTCTTTGTCCGCGGTGGCGTCAACCATGTAGATGACCAGGTCGACGTTGCCGAGCGTCTTCAGGGTGTTTCTGTCCATCATCTCGCCGAGGGCGTGGCGGGGTTGGTGCAGGCCGGGCGTGTCGATGAAGACAACCTGGCTTTCTTTATCGTTGTAGATGCCACGGATGGTGTTTCTGGTGGTCTGGGGTTTCGACGAGGTGATCATGACCTTCTCGCCGATGATTTTGTTCAAGAGGGTGCTTTTGCCGACGTTCGCGTTTCCGATGATGCTTACGAATCCTGATTTGTACATTAGAGATCCTCCTCGCTGAATGCTAGTGGGATGAGTGCCTTGTTCTTCATGGAGGTGACATTGTCATTGCTGTCGACCATGTGGATGTCAATATCCGGCAGGATGAGTTCGCTCATGACTTGCCGGCAGGCGCCGCAGGGGGAGACCAGATAATCCTTTTTCGTGGTGAGGACGAGTTCCTTGATGTCTTCTTTGCGGTAACCTTGGGTGTAGGTGGTGAAAAGCGCCGTTCTTTCAGCGCAGTTGGAGAGTCCGTAAGAGGCGTTTTCCACATTGACGCCGGTGATGATGTTTCCGTCCTTGAGTCTGATCGCGGCGGCCACATGGAAATCGGAGTACTTCACATAGGCATTGTCGAGCACCCCTCTTGCGGCCTTGAGCAGTTCTTTGTCCATGTTATCACTCCTATCGTGGGATTTTGAGATTATCCAGGATTTTTTCCTGCAGGTTGAACATGATGTGTTCTTTTTCTTTGGTGTCATGGTCATAACCAAGGGTGTGCAAAAACCCGTGTACCACCAAAAAGGCGAGTTCCCTTTTGAAGCTGTGTCCGTAGGACTTGGCCTGTTCGAGGGCGACGTGAAGGGCGATGAAAACATCGCCGAGTTCCTCTTCGATGTCGCTTGGAAAACTCAACACGTCGGTGATTTTGTCCTGGTTGCGGTAATTCTTGTTGAGCTCGCGCATATAGCTGTTTGTGACGAGGACCACGTTGATGATGGTCTTTTTGTGTACCTTCATGTGTTTGTAGGCGTGTTTCAGTACTTTTTTGATGAGCGGTTCGTAGTTTTCGTTGTTCACCTGGTTAATTATGTTCATCTTCATATCGCTCCAGTACCTTTTGGATTAGGGGATGTCTGATGACGTCGACCCTTTCGAACTCGATGGTCTTGATGCCCGGGACCCCTGCGAGAATCTTCGTGGCATGGACCATGCCGCTTGCGGCATTGGTGGGCAGATCGACCTGCGTCAGATCGCCGGTGATGACCATCTTCGAATCGAAGCCGAGACGGGTAAGAAAGAGTTTCATCTGGCCCTTGGTGGTGTTTTGGGCTTCGTCGAGGACGACGTAGGCGTTTTCGAGCGTCCGACCGCGCATATAGGCAAGGGGTGCGATTTCGATGATGTTCTTGTCGATCAGATCATCGGTCTGTTTGCGGCCCAGCGCTTCATAAAGCGCATCATAAAGCGGTCTGAGATAAGGGTCGATCTTTTCTTTCAAATCGCCCGGAAGAAAGCCGAGACTCTCACCCGCCTCGACGGCGGGGCGGGTCAGAATAATCTTGCGGATATGCCCGCTTTTTAGCAGTTTCACCGCATGGAGCACAGCCACGTAGGTCTTCCCCGTTCCGGCGGGACCGGTGGCGAAGGTGAGGGCGTTTTTCTCGATGGCCTCGAGATAGCGTTTTTGGTTGATGGTCTTGGCATAGATCGGTTTGCCCGTCACCGTTTTGGTGATTTCGATCCGGTTGATGTAGTGGTCGATGATGCTTTCTTTGTCCATGGTCTCGCCGAGTTTTGCCACATAGATGACATCGCGTTCTGAAATCTGGATGCTCGAATCGACCAGACGGATCAGGATGCCGAAGACGTTTTCAAGTTTCGCCTTGGTCTCCTTGTCGTCGCTTTCGATATGGATGCTGTCGCCTTTCGTATAGATTTTCGTGTCGAAAAGCTGATTGAGCACATCCAAATGGCGATCGTTGATGCCGATCACCTCGGAGAAAGTATGGATGTTTTTGAATTCGACGTCTAACTTGGTAAGCTTCAAATGATCCGACTCCTTGTCTGCTAGAGTGCCTCGTTATTATATAATTATAACATACTGCCTTGTTTTTTCATGTGATTTGTCCTGTTTTTTCATGGACGAAAAAAATAACGGTGAAGTGTTTTCACCGTTATTTTGTCATTCAGTTATTTTTTGTTCTTGTTGTTCTTGTTCTGCTTGTTCTTCCTTGCGATGCTGGGTTTCACATAATGCTCTCGCTTACGAGCTTCAGCAAGGGTACCTGAACGTGAAACGTCTTTCTTGAATCGTTTCAACGCATCTTCTAATGATTCATTGTTTCTCACTACTGTTTTGGCCATGAGGTTTCCCCTCCCTTCCGCTCTTGAAAAATACTGTATACATAATAACAAATTAGGCTCTTGTTGTAAAGGTTTTTTCCATTTTTCAACACAAAACGGCAAAAATGGGAAATCAAAGGACGGGCGCACGTGAAAAATCTTGTTGTAGGGTGGTCCTTTCCGTGATAGAATGAAAGCGAAAACGGCAAGGAGGCGGGATTTTATGCCCTTGATTGAATCCATTGATGAAAGGTATCTGATTCCATTGCTGGTCGCCGGCGGAATCATCTTGCTTATTTCACTCTTCGTTCTTTATCATGGCATAAGGGTCATGCATCTCAAACTGACCCTGGACAGATTCAAAAGACAGCGCCGCAAAAGACAAAACGGGGACCGGCTGCTACTTCTTCTGGAAAAATACCGCAAGGAACAGAAAAACACCTACAAAGGGCTCAAAAAGAAGGGTCGCAAGCTCGTCAACCGTTATTTCACCTACAAGGCGCGGGAACTTCATTACATCACCTTATACAAAACCAGGTCCCGCTTCACTTTCAAAGGGGGCGAACCCGTCATCCAGGTCTCCCAAATAGAAAGCAGCCTTGACCGGGGCGACACCTACACCAATCCCCGCCAGTTCGTAAAACTGACCAACAGATACGAATGTCTCGAGGAATTCATCCTCTATCTTCATGAGATGCCGGATAAGATCATGTCGGGCCAACCCTTCGAGTACTTCCTCTCCGGGCATGACGTCCTTCTCAGCTACAAAATCAGATAATAAGGACGCCCACCGTTAAAAGGTGGGCGTTTTTTTAATCGGACAGTCTGGCGCTTGCTTCGGGGTAGCCGGCGTCTTCAAGGGTGACAAGACGCACCTGGTTGACGAGATCTTCACCGGTCTCGACCGTCACGGACACATATTCGCTCGTATGGCCTTTGCACCGGGTGCCGTCACAGGACTCGAAGAGCACGGAAAGGGGTGTCTTTTTCTCCAAAAGACGGTCGCGGTATCTGCGGGCGAGCTGTTCGTTCTTGCCAAGCAGGGTGTTGACCCTGAGGGATTTCACGGTTCCGTGGATCTGTTCTTTTGATTCGGCGGCCTTGGTCCCGCTTCTTTTCGAATAGGGGAAGATATGCATCTCGCTGAAACCGGCGTCTTCGACGGTGGCCATCATGTTTTCAAAAGCCGCTTCGGTTTCGCCGGGGAATCCGACGATGACATCGGTGGTGATGGCGATGTCACCGAGTCTGTTTCTGATGGCGGCGATCTTGTCGAGATAGGCTTTCGTGTCATAGCGTCTGCGCATGGCCTCAAGCACTGAATCATCGCCGTGTTGAAGCGGAATATGGAGGTGTCTTGCGAAGGTGGGATCGGCACCGATCAGGCCGATGACCTGGTCGGTGAGCTGATTGATTTCGACGGAGGAGATGCGGATTCTTATCAGTCCTTCGATTTCGCTCATGGCCTTGAGGAGGTCGTAGAAACTGACGTTTTCAAAATCGGCGCCGTAACCGCCGGTATGGATGCCGGTCAGGACGATCTCCTTGTACCCTTTGTCCACCAGCAGACGGGCTTCATCCAAAACCGCCCCCATGGGTCTCGAGCGCACCCGGCCCCTGGCGAAGGGGATGATGCAGTAGGAACAAAACTCGTTGCAGCCGTCTTGGATTTTGAGGAAGGCCCGTGTGTTTTCCTCGAACGCAGTGACATTGAGCTGGTCGAATTTCTTGTATCGGCTGAGATCCTTGACGTCGAGAATCTGTTTTCGCTCTCTTAAGAACTGCCGCACATAGGAAAGAAGTCGGCTGCGGTCGGTGGTGCCCATGATGATGTCGACGCCGTCGATCGCCGCGATGGTGTCGCTGTCGACCTGGGCGTAACAGCCGATGACGGCGACGATGGCGTCGGGGTTCTTGCGGACGGCCCGGCGGATCGCCTTTCGGCTTTTCGAGTCGCTGGTGTTGGTGACGGTGCAGGTGTTGATGACATAGATGTCGGCGAAAGCCTTGAAATCCACGACAGAAAACCCCTCTTGTTTGAAAAGGGTCTGCAGGGCTTCGGTCTCATAGTGGTTGACTTTGCAGCCGAGGGTGTTGAATGCGATGTTCATGGAATCACTTCTCTTTTTATCCGTTTAAGACCCTGGGGTCTTTTCAGTGTAGTATTTTTGCCAGTGCCATTATAACACGGACCGGGGATTTGTAAAATAAGAACTTTCACACCGGGTTTAAATTGAAAGGACCGCGCCCCTTTGGTATAATTGTTCTTGAGAAGGGGTGATGCAATTGAACGACAAAACGAATTTTTTGGAAAAAACGGTGACACTTAAAAACGGCGAGACCATCTTCTACCGTGTACGGGAAGGCGGACAGCGAAATCTCTTGTTGCTTCACGGCAACATGAACAGTTCGGTCAACTGGGATGTGCTGATGGAAAGAATCGATTCCGCTTTCACGGTATACGCGCCCGATATGCGCGGTTTCGGCGAATCTAGCTATGAAAAACCCGCGACGCTCATCAAGGATTATGCAAGGGACATGAAATTATGGGCCGACGCTGTCGGTCTTGAGAAGTTCGATATCGTCGGGTGGTCCTTCGGCGGCAATGTCGCGATGCGCATGACCATCGACCACCGCAGTTACGTCAATAAGCTGATTTTGCTTTCTTCAGGCGGCATCAAGGGCTATCCGCTCGAGAAGAAACGATTCTTCGGTTTCTTGAGGACGGGCGAGTATCTGACGACGAAAGCCGAAATCGAAAAAGAGGTGCGTCCTTTGGAACGCATCAGGAACCGTAAGCGGCGCAAACTGCTCAAAATGATCTTCAACCGTACGCTCTATGTCCACAAAAAGCCCACCGAAGCCCGTTACAAGAAGTATGAAGCGGCCTTTTTCAAACAACGCAACCTTTCCGATGTCGTCTACGCGCTTTCCAGATTCAACATCTCCCACGATCACAATGGCGTTGTCGACGGCAGTGGCGAAATCGACAAGATAAGACGTGAGGTCCTGATCCTCCACGGCGAGGACGACCGTGTCGTGCCCGTGAATATCTCAAGACAGACCGCGGACGCCCTCGGCCAGAAAGCCGAACTGCGAATCTTCCAGCAAGCGGGCCACGCCGCCGTGCTTGATGTGACCGATACGTTGAAGGACGCGATTGAGGGCTTTATCCTTTAATAAGACACGCGTGACACCCGGCTGACAAACGCCAAAAAAGAAGTGACCGGATTTGGCCACTTCTTTTTTCATGTTTTGAACTTCGATTTCAACTTGTTCCAGAGGGATTCGTCTTCATCGTCCATCTTGGTGTTCTTGAGCTCTTCGAGCAGTTTTTCTTGTTCCTTGGAAAGCTTGGTCGGGGTGACGACCTTGATGATCGCGTGCAAATCACCCTTGCGCTGGCTGCGCATGTTGGTCATGCCCTTGCCGCGGATACGGAAGGTCTTGTGTGACTGCGTGCCGGCAGGGATTTTCAGCTTCACATTGCCGTAGGGCGTCGGAACGATGATGTTGTCGCCGAGCGCGGCTTGCGGGAAGGTGATGGGGACTTCGACGATCAGGTCGTCGCCGTGACGCTCGAAGACATCGTCCTCTTCGACCTGAAAAACGATATAGAGGTCGCCCGGCGGACCGCCGTTGATGCCCTTGTGGCCGAAGCCGGGCATGCGGATTTGGTTGTTGGTGTCGACGCCGGGTGGCACATTGACGTTCACGGTCTTTTCCTTGCCGACCACGCCCTCGCCGTTACAATCGGCGCATTTGCGCTTGACGGTCTGACCGCTGCCGCCGCAGTCGGGACAGACGGTCTGGGTCCTGGTACGGCCGAACAAGGTCTCTTGTTCCATGGTCACCGCACCGGAGCCGCCGCATCTTGAACAGGTGGTGATGTCGTCTTTGGAGTGCGCACCGGTACCGTTGCACGATGAACATTCCTCATAGACGGTGGTGCGTATTTTCTTCTTCGCGCCGTGGACGGCCTCGTCGAATTTGACACGCATCCGTTTTTGGATGTCCTGTCCTTTACGTGGCTGGTTCGCCCGTTGGCTGCGGGTGCGTCCGCCGCCGAAGAACTGCGAGAAGATGTCTTCGAAGTCGCCGAAGCCACCGAAGCCGCCGCCACCGAAACCTTGCTGCTGTCCGGCGGAATGGCCGAACTGGTCGTATTGCTGGCGCTTCTGCGGGTCGCTCAGAATCTCATAGGCTTCCCTGACTTCCTTGAATTTCGTCTCCGCGTCTTCTTCTTTGGACACATCGGGATGATACTTGCGTGCGAGTTTGCGGTAAGCGGACTTTATCTCGTCTTGCGAGGCGTTTTTTGAGACGCCAAGGACTTCATAGTAATCTCTTTTGCTCATGCTTTCACCTCATTTTTAGGACATGAAGGGGTTGGCCGCTTCATGTCCTGGTGTATCGTCTTACTTCTCGTCGTCCACTTCTTCATACTCCGCATCGACAACGTCGTCATCGCCGGATTCATCGGTTTGTTCCTGAGCGGATTGCTCGCCTTGTTGGGCCTGTTGTTCTTTCTGTACTTTCTCGTAGGCTTTGGTCGCAAGGGTCTGCGCCGTTTTTTCCAGGTCTTCCTTCTTGGCTTTGATATCGTCCATGTCATCGCCTTCGAGTGCTTTTTTCAAGGCCGCCGATTTTTCTTCAGCTTCTTTTTTCTCGGATTCTTCAACGTCGTCGCCAAGGTCTTTGACGGCTTTTTCGGTCTGGAAGATGAGTTGGTCGGCTTCGTTTCTGGTTTCGGCCTCTTCTTTGAGTTTCTGGTCTTTTTCCTTGTTTTCCTCGGCATCTTTGACCATCTTGTCGATTTCCTCTTCGGTCAAACCTTCCTGGTTCTTGATGGTGATGTTTTGCGATTTGCCGGTACCGAGGTCTTTCGCGGTCACGTGGACGATGCCGTTGGCGTCGATGTCGAAGGTGACTTCGATCTGCGGGACACCGCGTGGTGCCGGTGGGATATCCTGGAGCTGGAATTTGCCGAGGGTCTTGTTCTGGTTGGCCATCGGTCTTTCACCCTGAAGCACGTGGATGTCGACGGCCGGTTGGTTGTCCTGGGCGGTCGAGAAGACCTGTGATTTGCTGGTCGGGATGGTGGTGTTTCTCTCGATCAGCTTGGTGAAAACGCCACCGAGGGTTTCGATACCGAGTGAGAGCGGGGTGACATCGAGCAGGAGGACGTCTTTGACGTCGCCCTGAAGGACACCGGCCTGGATGGCCGCACCCATGGCGACGACCTCATCGGGGTTGACGCCTTTCGACGGGTCTTTGCCGAGTTCTTTTTTGAGCAGTTCCTGTACGGCGGGAATCCGTGTCGAACCGCCGACCAAGAGGACCTGGTGGATGTCGTTTTTGGTCATGTTCGCATCCTTGAGCGCACGACGGAGCGGTTCGAGGGTCTTTTCAATCAGATCCGAGGTCAGTTCGTTGAATTTCGCACGGGTCAGTGAGGTGTCCATGTGGACAGGCCCTTCGGAACCGGCGGTGATATAAGGCAATGAGATGGTGGTCTTGGTGACGCCGCTCAGATCCTTTTTCGCTTTCTCGGCGGCATCCTTGACACGTTGCAGGGCCATCTTGTCTTTTTTGAGGTCGACGCCTTGTTCCTGCTTGAACTCCTTGACGAGATGGTCGATGATGCGCTCATCGATGTCATCGCCGCCAAGGCGGTTGTTTCCGGCGGTCGAGATGACTTCGAAGGTGCCTTCTGAGAGTTCGAGGATGGAGACATCGAAGGTCCCGCCACCGAGGTCGAAGACGAGAATGGTCTGGTCTTTTTCTTTTTTGTCGATGCCGTAGGCCAACGAGGCCGCGGTCGGTTCGTTGATGATCCGCTTGACATCGAGTCCGGCGATCTTGCCGGCATCTTTGGTCGCCTGTCTTTCGGCGTCGTTGAAGTAGGCCGGAACGGTGATGACCGCTTCGGTCACTTTCTCACCGAGATAGTCCTCGGCGGATTTTTTGAGGTTCTGCAGAATCATCGCGCTGATTTCCTGCGGGGTGTATTCCTTGTTGTTGACGTTGATCTTTTCTTTGGTGCCCATTTTCCGTTTGACGGAGCTCACGGTGTTCGGATTAGTCACAAGCTGGCGCTTGGCGACCTCACCGACCTGAATTTCGTCATCCTTGAACGCCACGACGCTCGGGGTGGTGCGCCCGCCTTCGGGGTTCGGAATGATTTTCGCTTCGCCGCCTTCCATGACTGCGACGCATGAGTTGGTGGTTCCTAGGTCAATACCGATCATTTTTCCCATATGTTTTGCACTCTCCTTTAATTATTCGCTTACCTTGACCATGGCAGGTCTCAGTAGTCTGTCTTTGTAGAGGTATCCTTTCTGGAACACCTCGGTGACGGTATTTGTTGCGACATTCTCTTTCGGTTCTTTCATGACCGCCTGGTGGTAATTGGGGTCGAATGGTTCATCGAGCGGGTCGATTTCCGTGACGCCTTCATCCTTGAGGATGTTCATCAGGTCGCGGCGGATAATCTCGAAGCCCTTGAGCGCACTTTGTATCTTTTCGTTGTCGCGCTCTTTTTGAAGCGCCAGGTCGAATGCGTCCAGTACCGGCATCAAGGCTTTTGCGAACTCCGCATTGGCGTATTTGCGTTCCTTGATTTTCTCGTCGGTCATCCGGCGCTTGAAGTTCTGGAGTTCCGCATGGTTTCTCAGGAGTTGTTCCTTGTGTTGCTCTAGTTCTTCTTTGAGGGTGGTGACTTCCGCCTTGAGCGCGTCGATCTCCTTGTCTTTCGCATCCGTTTCCTTTTGTTGCTTCCTGCTTTTCTTGGGTTCTTTCTTCTTTGCTTCTTCTTCTGCGAAGATTTCCTCTTTCGCAGGGTCTTGTCTTAGTTCCTCTTGTTGTTCCTGTGGTTTTTCCTCGCGTTTCGTCTCGTTCATGCGAAGCCTCCTTAAAGCTTGGATAGATGTGACGCAAGATATTGCAGCAACGGAATGACCTTGCGGTATTCCATACGTTTGGGACCGACGACGGCGATGGTGCCCTGTTCGCCTTCTTCGACCTCGTAGGGAACCATGATGACGCTGCAGTCCTCCATGGCGTGGATCCGGTTCTCTTTGCCGATACGCACGGTGAGTCCGTTGGTATCGCTGTGTTCGATGAGCTTCAGAATGTCATTCTTCTCGAAGAAATTCATCAGTTCCCGCACCCTGTCAAGGTCCTTGAATTCCGGCTGATAGAGCATCTTGCTCTGGCCGGAGAGATAGAACCTGCTCTGAGTGAAGCGGGTGAAGGCATCGAGAAAGGCATCGAGGATCTGCTGGTTGTAGGTGAGCAGCTCCTTGATTTTCCTGTGGTTGATGTCATACTGGAGCTTGTTGGAGACCTGGGCGATGGGAACATCGTAGAGGATGTCGTTCAGAATCCTGATCACCGATGCGAGCTCATCGCTGTCGGTGCCGCTTGGAAGCGTGATGTTCCTGCTTTCGACATGACCGTGGTTGGTCACCACGAGCAAGACACTGACGTTTTCATAAAGCGGAATCAGTTCGATTTTCTTCACCCTCGCGTGGGTCGCGCCGGGTCCTAGGGCGATCGAGGTGTAGTTGGTGAGCTGGCTTAAGAGCTTGATGGCACGTTCGATGGTCTCTTCCCTCGCCATCGGCGTGTTGAAGAGCTCATCGATCACAGTCATGTCGATCGCGGTCTCGGTGCCTTCTTGCATCAGCGTATCGACATAATAGTGATAACCCTTTTCGCTCGGCACGCGGCCGCTTGAAGTGTGGGTCTTTTCCAAAAAGCCCGCCTCTTCGAGGTCGGCCATGTCGTTTCTTATCGTCGCCGGCGAATAATCGAGGTGTCTTGACAGGGACCTCGACCCCACCGGTTCGGCTGTCTTGACAAAAATCTCCACAATCAGTCTGAGGACGGTCTTTTGTCTTTCAGTAAGCATCGTCTCACCTCTTTGGCACTCGCTTTTTGCGATTGCTAAAGATATTATAAATGATACTGATAGCACTGTCAAGGAATGAGTGCTAAAGAATTGGAATAAAAAAAAACCGCTTGGAAAAGCGGCTAGAGATAAGGGTTCTGCGCCATCTCGTTGGCGAGGGTGGTGAAGTGGCCGTGACCCGGTTGCACGACCGTATTGGGTGAAAAGAGCGAGAACAGGCGCTGACACGAGCCAATGAGCGCCTCATGATCGCCGGTGGGCAGATCGGTGCGGCCGATGGTCTCTCTGAACAGGAGGTCGCCGGTGAAGAGCTGGTTCTCGTAATGGAAGGTGAGCCCGCCCCGGGTGTGACCGGGCGTGTGATAGACACGGATGGTCTTTTCACCGAGCGTGAAGGTGTCGCCTTCCTTGATCGAGCGGACCGCGTGCTTCTCTCTGACCTTGAACGGCTTTTCCATCTGTGCGCTCAGATTCAGATTCGGGTCGAAAAGGAAGTCGCGTTCCTTCTTGTGGATGTGAATGGGCGCATCATATTTAGACAGAAGGTCGTTCAGCCCGCTGATGTGGTCGTAATGACCGTGGGTCAGAAGCACGCCCTTCAGATGAAGGTCGTTCATCTCGATGAACGACCGCATGGCCGGATAGTTCGACCCGGGGTCGATGATGTAGGCGTCCTTGCCTTCATAAAGGATGTAGGTGTTTTCGGAAAAATCATTGTGAATCGCTTTAAACATTGCGTCTCACGACTTCCATCGCACCATAGATGCCGGCGTCGTTGCCGAGTTTGGCGCCCTTGATGGTGGTCATCTTCACCGGTGTGAAGGCGACATCGCGGTAATAGGTGCGGATTTTCTCGAAGAAAAACGCACCGGCCTTGGCGACACCGCCGCCAAGCAGGATTTCTTCCAGGTCGACAAGCGCATTCAGATGGGCGAAGGCCCGCGCAAGCTGATAAGCCGCCTCGTTGACCACCGACAGCGCGACAGGGTCGCCCGCTTCGGCGGCTTCCATGACGTCTTTCGCCGTCAGATTCTTCGTGTCGACATCGCTTTTCTCACCGGCTTCGATTCTTTTGAGCGTATGGCGAACGAGGCCGGTCGCACTCGCGATGGTCTCAAGGCATCCCGAAAGACCGCAGTTGCATGCGAGGCCGTCCTCGGTCATCTTGAGATGGCCAATCTCACCGCCCGATCCTTTGGATCCGCGGACGATTTTCCCGTCGATGATGATACCGCCACCGATACCGGTGCCGAGCGTGACCAGGGCCATGTGCCTGATGGTCGCATCCATCTGCCCGAATTCTCCGAGCGCGGCGATGTTGGCGTCGTTCTCGACGAAGATGGGGACATCGCTTTCAAGTCGCTTGCGTAGTTCTTTTTCGACCGGCATGTCCTTCCAGCCGAGATTGACGGCGTAGATGACGTTGTTGAGACCGGTGCCGGGCACGCCGATGCCGATGCCAAGGAGCGAACCGGGGTCAAGGGATTTGTCTTTCATCTCCCTGATGATGTCATCGAAGACCTTCGTACCGTCACCGGATAGGTCCGTGTCGAAAAACCACTGCACCAACAAGGTCCCCTCCGCATCGAAAATGGCGCTTTTGACCGTGGTACCGCCGATATCAAGCGCTAAAATCTTCTTCATGAGAATCCCTCCAATTTTAAAAAAACTTCTTTCTGAAAGAAGTTTTTATTTTTTCTCTTTGTGCATGGTGTGCTTGTCGCATTTCGGGCAGTACTTCTTCACTTCCATACGACCGGGTTGATTCTGCTTGTTCTTCGTCATGATGTAATTTTCCTCTTTACATTCTTCACAACGCAAGGTGAATTGTACACGCATACTCTTGCCTCCTTAACTAACTCGACAATATCTTATCACTGTTAGACGTAAAAATCAAGATAAACCCGTGCAAAACGCGCGATAATTTATTATAATGATGAGGGTGATAATGATGAAAACAAGAAGCGAGACAAGAAAAATCATGGTCGGCGACGTGCAGATCGGCCAGCAGGACAAAGTCGTCATCCAGACCATGATCAAAGCCCGCGCCAAAGACATAGAAGCCGCCCGCACCGAAATCAACGCCTGTGCCACCGAAGGCGCCGAGATCGTGCGTGTGGCCGTTTTGGATATGGAAGACGCGAAGGCGCTTAAGACACTGAAAGAAGAAACACGCGTCCCGCTTGTGGCGGATATTCATTTCGATTACCGCCTCGCGCTCGCCGCGATGGATGCGGGCGCCGACAAGATAAGGATCAACCCCGGCAACATCGGCAACAAGGAACACGTCAAAGCCATCGTCGAGACGGCGAAACTGAAAGGGATTCCGATCAGAATCGGCATCAACGCCGGCAGTCTCGAAAAGGATATCGAAGCGACACACGGTCGCAGCGCGACCGCGATGCTTGAAAGCGCGAAGCGCAATGTGGCGCTTGTCGAATCGTTCGGTTTCACCGACATCGCCCTGTCGCTGAAAGCCTCCGAGGTCCCCATGACCATCGACGCCTACCTGCTCGCTTCCGAGCATTTCGATTATCCGCTCCACCTGGGCATCACCGAGGCCGGGCCCGTTTATCAGGGCACCATCGCCTCGGGCGCGGGCCTCGGCGCCCTCCTCCACAGAGGCATCGGCGACACCATCCGCATCTCCCTAAGCGGGCCGAGACACGAGGAACTCAGAGCTTGCAAGACGCTACTCGCTCAGTTCGGGCTTTACAAGAAGGCCCGTCTCATCAGTTGCCCGACCTGTGGACGGCTCAGCTATGACATGCAGACGCTTGTCGACAAGGTGGAGGCCTATCTCGAAGCCCATCCGAGCGATCTCAAGATCGCAATCATGGGATGCGCGGTCAACGGACCGGGCGAAGCGAGGGACGCCGACATCGGCGTGGCCGGCGGCAAAAAGGAAGGGCTTCTTTTCATCCGCGGAAAGATCGTTGAAAAGGTGCCCCAAAAAGACCTTTACGAGACATTGATAAAGACCATCGAGGCCTACGGGAAAGGCCGCTGAGACGCGTCTTTTTCATCACACAATAAAAAAACCGCCCAGGGCGGTTTTTTATGTGTTGTAGAAGGTGATGAAGTTCATGACGACCCGGATGGCCACGCCTTCGGTTTCGGAAACCTCGTAGCGCACACTCTGCAGAAGGAAAATCTGGTCGGTGCCGTAGAGTCTTTCGACGAAGGGTGCGATCTCATCCAAGTCCGTGGTGTTGAAACGGACTTCGACGCGGCTCGTGTGGAAGGTGCTTGAAAGGCCGCTGAAGCGCGAGGCGCTCGGAAAGCTGACATCGTCATGGACGTTGACGACGAGGTTCCTCGCCGCGGTCTCGTGAATGCCTTCCAATTCCAACTGGGCATGCACGAAGTTGAGCAGGATGGCGCGCGAATAGTGAGAAGGGACGTAGCGCGAAAGTGTGGAGGCGCTCGGCAGATTCTCATCGCGATACTCGTTGACGAGGCTGATGCGTCCCATGATTTCGGCTTCAAGCGCCTGGTTTTCCGTTTCGATGGTCTCGATTCTTTCATCCATCGTGCCGAGTGCCATGAAGCGGCCGATGACGATTCCGGTCATCAGGAGGACGATCACACCGATGAAGATGATGTCGTTGGCTTTTTTTGATAACATCAGATATGCACCTCCAGGGTGTAGAGTCCGCTATCGTCATAAGTCGAATTTTTAACGAACGGCAGTTCCAGGAACTCGATGTTGACGTTCTCATAGGAGAGGTTTCGGGTCAGCTCCACCCGCAGGGTGATGGTGTTGGCGGAGATATCGACGTTGAGGGACTTGATGGACGCGCCGGATTCGACGCGGTGAATCGCGGCGAGAAGATCGTCTCTGTATTCCATGACCTCGAGCTGATGCTCGAGGGCGGTATCGATGTTCTCCATCAGGGTGATGCGGTCCTCGTCGATCCGGTAGACCGCGATCTGTTCATCGATCAAGTCGCGCTGGATCTGCAGGTCGTTGTTGCGGTTGAGGGCGTCATCGAGCATTTCTTGCCGGCCGCTTAAAGGCCAGTAGATGAGCAACCACGTGGCCGCGACCGCAATCAGGACAATCAGGATGATGTTGACGTTGAACTGCCTCGGTCGTCGCATATGGGGCAGAAGGTCGACATAGATGAAATCGCTTTGTTCGCTTTCTTTACCGGTGAACCGTCGGTTTGCCATCTAGAACGCACCTCCTTGTTTGATCAAGGACGCCGCCAGCGGGATGTAACAGTCCCTGTCGATCAGGGTGTCGACGATCTTGCTGACGTTTTTCATGTCGAAGACTTCGGTGTTGAAAATCGAAGCTTCTTCGACGAAGAATTCGTTCATCGCTTCATCGGGGTATTTCGTGGTCATGTTGAAAAGGACCACGCGTCTGATTTCCTTTTCACCGCCGTGAAGATTGTATTTGTAGTAGTTCGCGATCTTCGAGATTTCAGAATCGATGAGCTCCAGATAGCGCTCATCCTCGAGCACTTTCGACTGCACGTTCTGCACAAGCGAGAAAATCGGGATTTCCTCGTCGAAGACATAGATGGAGTAGGTCGTATCGAAGACGGCGACGAACATGATGTCGGTCTCGAACTTGATGCTCGGATCCTCGTGTTTTCGGAAGTAATAAAGCCGGTGCATCGCAAGCGGCGGGATGTCGGTCCTGATCACCTGCAGGTTCATGTTGTAAAAAAGCGAGACATATTCCTTCAGGTCCTTGATCGGCGCATAGAACATGATGACCTCGTAGTGGTCCTCGCTTTTGGACAAGACGACATAATCCATCTTCATGTCCTCGAAGGGCACCATGATCATCTTCTGCATCTGCTGCTTGATGTAATCGCCGATTTCGTTCGGTTTGTAGATGATCGGCACTTCGATCTTTCTGAAGGTGAAAAGCTCCTCATGGACGACAAGCGACACCTTTCTGGCTTTGATCTTGAAGAGCTTGAAGGTGTCCTTCAGAATCTTCATGAGCTTTTCGTCTCTGTAGATGACCCCGTTTTCAATGATGCCGGGTTCGAGTTCCACAGAACTGTATTTCAGTTTCTTCATCTGATAACCGTCCGGTTTCTCGATGAAAGAAACCTCCCGGTCCGTGAAAAAGATATTCAGCGTCGAACGGTTGAACATTGAAACACCCCTCCTAAAGTAAGAATCCCAGATACCAGTCCAATATGGTCGGTCCGAAGAAATAAGCGAGCACGCTGCCGGCGAAGATGAACGGCACGAACGGTATCGGATTCATGTCTTTCAAAAACACCCTGCCTGTGATCAAGGCGATAAGCGCCGCAAAGAATAAAGACAGAAACACAAGCTGAATCTCCAGGAAAATCCCGATCAGGAAATAGAGTTTGATATCCCCGCCACCGAGCGCGTCCTGTTTGAAACGTTTCTGCCCGTACCAAGCCAGCAGATACATGAAACCGAAGCCCGCGAATCCGCCAAGAAGCGCGAGGTGCCACTCGGTCATCGGGAAAAAGATCCTGAGAATCAAGATCACCGGTAAAAACACCAGCAACACCTTGTCGGGCACGATCTGGTCCTTGACATCACTCGCGGTGACCGCGAGCATTAGACAGAAAAACACAAGCGTTATTATATATTCTACCACATTGTCATAAAGATACAAATAGGTGACCGCGAACAAAACCCCGCCGATAAACTCGACAAGGGGATAATACGCACTGATTTTCACGTTGCAGTACTTGCACTTGCCACCAAGCAAAAAATACCCGATGACAGGAATAAGCCCGTACCACGGCACCACAAACTCACAGCGGTCGCAGTAACTTCGGCCCCCGATCGATGCCCCTTCACTCAGTCTCATCCCCACAAGCGTGAAAAAAGACGCAAGGATGCTCCCTATCAAAAACATATAAAAAGCAATCATGAGTTCCATATCATCACCCAATGTCCATTATAAGGTGCAACACAAGAAAAATCCATAAAGAAAAACAAAACCCCTCGGAAACAAAAAAAAAGCACCGTCCATATAAGTTGCGATGGAAGATGCTGTGTTTAAACTGATTGGATTAACAAGATACGTTGTTACGCAGTGGCTTGTTTGCCTGGGCATAAGTTATTCGGTGCTTGCATCTGGTTCTGGAATAATGACATTTTCATCACCTACAACGTCAAATTCCACTGTATCTGTCTCTGTATTGGTGGTTGGTGCAGAAGAACCATCCCAATAACCATCATCGCCAGATTTAATTACGTCATCCCTGGACGCATCGGTAGGATCACCAACAAAAGACCAATTGTCAGTACTAATCGCGATTATCCAAGTACCATCAACTCTCACAGCGACATAAGCGTTTGCCCCAAGGCCTTCTATATAATCAGCCATGGAGGTTCCAGGATCACCAGAATCACCAGAATTACGTAAAAAAGCGACGTCTTCTCTTCCAATTTGATCAGAACATTCATCACTCCAAGTATCCCCTTCGGACGTACAACCGAGCTGTGCGGCGCTTCTGATATTCTGCGCGTCTGCGATGACGGCGTCTCTTTGTGCGTTGTCGACGATGTTGCCGACGGCCGGAATGGCGATGGCCGCGATGATACCCAGGATGACAATAACGATAAGAAGTTCAACCAGTGTTACCCCTTTGTTGTTTTTTAACATAAGTTTCCTCCAATTTATTTTTTTGTATTTCATTACTCTAAATATAGCACGTCCTATTAACAAAAGTCAATGTTCAGTGTCCCTTTTTGAAAAGATTATGGGCGTTTCGCCAAGGGTATGATACAACTTTACTGAAGCTGGTCGCTCAACGCGAGTGACGGCAGCATGACCGCGAGGATCATGACGACGATCATCGCGTAGATGAAGATGAGCAGGAGCGGTTCCAACGCCTTCTTCATGCGCTCGACCTTGACTTCACTGTCTTCATCGTAGAAGCGGGCGAGGTTGCCCATCATCTTGCCGAGTTCGCCGCTTCGTTCGCCGACGCTCATCATCCGCGTGAAGACGATTTCGCTTGCGTAGTGGTGTTCGAAGGCCTTGGACATGTAGTCGCCGCCGGTGACGCTTTTTTGTGCGTCGACGAGCAGTTTGCGGTAGACCTTGTTGTCGATGGTGTCGTAGGTGGTTTTGAGTGAATCTTGAAGCGGGACATGGTTTCTGAGCATCTGAGCGATGGTCGAGGCGATCCGGCTCAGGTTGCCGAGTTTGACGAGTTCACCGAAGATCGGCAGCTTGATGGCCAGGGAACTGAAGAAATACTGGAGCTTGTAGGTTCGTTTGAGAATCATCTTGAAGGCCGTGATGAAGGCCACGAAGCCAGCGATGATCCAAAGCACGTTCGCCCTGAGGAAGTTTCCGGTATTCATGAAGATGAGCGTGATGCCGGGCAAGTCACCGCCCAAAGAATCATACATGTCCTCGAACTGCGGGAGCACGCCGACCATCAGGAAGATCGCGACCAGGATGGCCACCCCCATGTAGATCACGGGCAACATGATGGTTGAACGGATCGAACTTTTGAGCCGGTACTGCTTCTCGAAGAAATCGACGACGTCATCGAGAATCTCGTTCAGATCCCCGGTCTTCTCACCGACCCCGATCATCGAGGTGAGGATATTGGGGAATTCACGGGGGTATTCCCTGAATGCGTCCGAGAGGGTCTGGCCGCTGTTCACGGAATAATAGACGCCATAGAAGATCCGTCTGACGTTCTTGTTGGTCTGTTGCGTCGCGAGCATCTCACAGGCCTCGTTCAGCTTGACGCCCGATCTGAGCAGCGAGGAAAGCTGTTTCAAAAAGAAGATGAGGTCGCGTTCGCTGATGACCTTGTTCAAGGTGATGCGGTTCAGTCTCGAGATGAGGCTCGAGTGTTTCTCGATCTCGATCGCGCGCATCCCGTTGTCGAACAAGAACTGATCGACGATTGTCTTCGAGGGGCCTTCAGTCATGCCTTTGACGATCTTGCCGTCTTTCATGCGCTTGGCTTTATAACGATAATCGTTGATTTTCACGGGTGTCCCTCCTTATTTAGTCGAGACCGAGTTTCAGTATCTCCTCGACGGTGGTCATGCCGGCCTTGACTTTCTCGAGGCCGGCCTCGACAAGCGTCTTGGTTCCATTTTTGCGGGCTTGTTCGAGGATGTCGTATTCTTTTTCGTTGTTGGCGATCATGCGGACGATGGAGTCGTTGACATCGAGAATCTCGAAGACGGCCATCCGTCCCTTATAACCTTTGTTGTTGCAGCTTGAACAGCCGACGGCGCGTTTGACTTTCTTGATGGAGTCATAGCCGTGTCGGGCGAAGATTTCCCTTTCGCTTTCGGTGGGGGCTTCGTTCTTGCCGCAGACCGGGCAGACGACCCGGACGAGGCGCTGCGCGACGATACCGCTCATGGACGAGGCGACTAGGAAGGGGTCGATGCCCATGTCGATGAGCCGGCCGATGGTCTTGACCGAGGAGTTGGTATGGATGGTCGATAGGACGAGGTGGCCGGTCAGGGCCGCCTTGACGCTGATTTGGGCGGTATCGGTGTCACGGATCTCTCCGATCATGATGACGTTGGGGTCCTGGCGCAGGATGGAACGAAGCGCATTGGCGAAGGTGAAGTTGATGTCGGGGTTGACGTTGACCTGGTTGATGCCTTCGAGTTCGATCTCGACGGGGTCCTCGACGGTGATGAGGTTCACATCCTCGCTGTTGAGCTGGTCGAGACAGGCGTAAAGGGTGGTCGTCTTACCCGAACCGGTGGGGCCGCTGACGAGCACGATGCCGTTCGGACGTGAGATCATCTTCAAGAAGGTCTCCTGTTCCTTTTTGGTGAGGCCGAGCCGGTCGATGCCGTGGGAGTCTCTGGAAAGGTCCAACACACGCATGACGGCCTTTTCGCCGCGAACGGTGGGGAGCGTCGAGATACGAAGGTCGATGGGCCGTCCTTCGATGACGGTCTTGATCCGCCCGTCCTGCGGGTTTCTGGTGTCGGTGATGTCCATGTGGCTCATGACCTTGATCCGGCTGATCAGTTTGGGCAGGACCACTTTGGGCAGCGCGCGTTCCGTGTTCAATACACCGTCGACGCGGTAGCGGATCTTGAACTCGATATCGGTGGGGTCGATGTGGATGTCCGAGGCTTCGCTTTTGACGGCGGTCAGCAGAAGCTGGTTCACAAGACCCACGATCGGCGATTCGCTCGCATCGTGTTCGGGGCCTTTGACCATTTCGTCATAGAATTTCTCGTTTTCCTGTTTTTCCTTGTCGACTTCGATGCCGAGGGACTTCAGGGTCTTTGTGAATCCGTAGTAACGGGCGATGGCGGTATCGATGTCGTTTTTGGTCGCGAGGACGGTCTCGACGTTCATCCCGGTCTTGAGGCGCACGTTTTCGATCGTCGGAAAGTCGAGCGGGTCGTTGGTCGCGATGACCAGGCGCCTTCCGGAGATGTTGATGGGCATGATTTTGGTCTGGGAGACGAATTCCTCATCGAGCAGTTTCAATACCTGGTCATCGACGAAGATCATGCCGAGGTTGACACGGCGGATGCCGAGCGAGTCGCTCAGGGCATCGACGATCTGGGCGTCGGTGCAGTAGCCGAAACGGATCAGGGCTTCCCCGATTTTTTCGCCTTTCTGCCTTTTCCTCAGAACTTCTTCTATCTGGTCCTCGGTGACGACGCGCTCATCGACGAGCACCTCGCCGAGGCGTTTGGGTGTGTTTCTGGCCATAGCTGGTCACATCCTAGGATTTATTCCGCGATGACGGGGTCAAGCGGTTCGTAGTATTCGAAAATGAGCAGGTGGTTGCTGGTCTTCATTTCATAGATATTGTAGACATGACGGTGGATGAAGATGACTTTGCCCTGTTGGCCTTCTTCGATGATGGTCGCACCATCCGGGGCGGGGATGTAATCCAGGATGATCTCTTCTCTGGTGATTTCGATGGTGTCGAGGTTGGCCGGGCCGATCAGTCTCGCGCCGAGCTGGTCGGCGGCGATATGGTAGAATTCGATGCTGTAATCGAGGAAACTGTCGTTTTCAAAACGGAAGTCGTAGTTGAGCATCTCGTGTCGGTTGATGCGGACGTTGCGGCCGATGAAGGGCGAGGTGTGGACGTCACCGATTTGTGGATTGTAGTGTCTTTCATAAATTTCGAGCGTGGTCGGCGTGATCAGATCGAGAAGCATCGTGCCGATGATGCTCAGTTCGTTTGAGTTGAGGGTCTCGGGGAACTGCTCGAAGACCGAGAAGATGCTGTGGCTTGCGATCGGGACCCGGTGGTCCGGGTATCTTTCTTCGAGCTTATCCAGGATGGTGTTTGCATCCATGGTGCCCGGCAGCGGGAACATCACCTCGCTGACGGTCACATTCAGCTGGGCTTCGTCGATCACATAATGATTGAGCTGTTTTCTCGAGAACTGTCTGAGTGCGGCCGCATCCTCCAAGAGCGCATCGACAATCAGATCGAAATCAAAAAGACCGTCCATTCCCTGCATGAAATCGGCGGCGTGAAGTTCGAAATCGATATTGTTGACGGCGGTCGGTGAGAGTTCGACGATCAGGGGGTTTCTCGCCCCGTCGCGGATATTGTCGACAGAACCCTGCACATCGAAGGTGAAAAGTTCGCGGTCGATCGCATAGTAATAACCCTGGAAACCGACCTCGAAAACCACCGAATCGTCCTCGTACCACTGGTTGATATGGTCCCTTATCTTGCGTTCGGCCTCATTCGAGGAAAGTCCGCCCACATAGACGCTTCCGACCAGTGTGTTTTGTTGATAGACACCGATATTGAAACCGGTGACCATGAAATAAAAGAAAATCAGACTGCCGATCCCCAACACAATCACAAAAACAGTATAGAGATAATACGCGAGATTACTGTTTTTAAAGGTGTTAAACATTCTATCACCCTACCCTTTGATACGATGCGTTTCGCACTTACAACCATTATACATTAAAGCTTGCCGTTTGACAAAAATATCTTGTAAAATTCATGATGTGAAATAAACTGACAACTATGATATAATATGAGTTATCTTTAAACGCGTTTCTAAGGGGTGGTGGGTTTGGACAAAAAGGGCTTCACATTACTTGAATTGCTGGCGGTGATCGTACTGGCCACGGCCATCATGTTTCCGATGGTGAACGCACTGCTTGGAAACTATGAAGTCAACGTCCGGATGCACAGCCGCAAGGCGGCCTCGTCGATGAGCATCACCACGATGTATGCGTTCGGCAAATTCGAATACGGTGCCCTGCGCACCCTTCTTGAGGACAACCTGAACGACTATGAAGCGAGCGAATACGGCGAAGACGGCTATTACGTGCTTTTGAACAAGGACGCCTGTTACCGCCTGCCCGACCCCTACGCCATCGAAGTCGAAGGGACTCTGAACGAATACCAGCTTTGCAGCTATATCTACGATCAGGAGTGGAACAACTTCTCCTACGACAGTGACCATTTCCAGACCTATCTCTATCCTTATTATCTCGATACCGCGACAAAGGAGAACCTGCTTGATTCTTCGCTTCCGAATCGTGTCAAGGACCATATCCGAAGCATCCCCGTCTGCGACGGACGCACCTCCTGCGACCCGAACGATCTGAGCGCGATGCGCATCAGCGTCTGGATCCGCTACAGCGACACATCCGAAGGCTCCGTTGTCGCTTCAAACGGCCTTCTTACCGATACGGAGGGGATCAGCGGTGAATGATAAGTCCATGATAAGAAACAATCACGGGGTCACCCTCTTTGAACTGCTCATCTCGATTTCCGTCGGGAGCGTCGTCATCGTCATGTTGCTTTCGATCATGACCGGCGTGATGACAACCCGCAACCATATCGAATACGACAATAAGCTTCTCGACGAATCCTATTTCATCAGCGAGTTCATCCAGGCGAAAGTCTTCGATCTCGGGGTCCGCAGCGTCGAGGATATCGGCACCGACATCGAAGGCAAGCAGATCCTCAAACTATCCCACGAGTATGAACTCGCCCAGGACGAGGACGGACGCATCTATAGAGACTACTCGAACCGGCGCTCCGATATCCTCCTTTATGACGAAGCGACCGAGAGCATCTACTACGGTCCCGATGAAGAAGGCGTGTGGGACAGCGAAACCCATAGTTTCATCAACCCCGTGGAGTTCCGTCTGAATGCATCGAACATCCGCGTCATCGAAGGCAGCATCATCGAACACGTCTGTTTCGAACAGGCCCAGTTCGAAAACGAGGAATGGCGCTGTTACAGTGCCATCATCACCATCAATATCACACTCACCATGACCTTAGAAAGCGGCAGCACGATCTACCACCCCAAGGCTTTTCAGACCACCATCATCTTTTAGGAGGAATCCTGATGCTCAATCAAAAAGGTAGTGTCCTCAGTGTCGCCCTGATCATGATCACCCTGCTCACTTTCTCCCTAGCCGGGGTCAGTGCGTATTCTTTCCGTGTGGCTGAAAACACGAACCGGGTCGTGGAGCGAAACGACCAGGAAAACGAGGCGAAGTTCCTGATCGACCAGGCGATCACCTATTTCAAGATCGAGACCGCCAACTTCTCCCAGGATTTTTTCGAGAATTTCGAGGAGAACCTCGCTGATGCGAACATCATCGAAACCATCGAAGATCTCTACGGCGTATTGGTGTCCGATGCGGGCAAAATATCGAGCAGCGGCTCCGAGAGCGAATTCATCGCACGTTCCTACCGCTTCGCCTATGACATGCCCTCGGGACGCCGGATCAGCAAGGTCCTCTATGCCACCTACGGCGGCCAGGAATTCGAAGAGTTCAACACCTACCTCTTCGCCGGTGCGACCAACGCCAATTATTTCAGCGGCGGCGGCGAATACTATAGCGCGAATATCTACGGCCGGTGGGTCGACATCAACTTCACCGTCCTCGATTATGACCAGGAGACCTACCGGCTTTTAGACGGGACGGGCTCGAATTATCCGTTCTTCTACGAATCCAACATCATCAGCGAGAACTACGGTGCCTGCATCGCCGCTGATGGCTGTTTCACCGAAGACACCGGTTCTTTCACGCTTGTCCTCAATGACGAAAACAGCGACCGCGGCGACCTCGGCTTTCCGCTTTTTGACGACATCTTCCGCGGCTTCGATCTTCAGACCCACATGGAAACGGTCATGTTTGATTCGTTCGGCGTCACTTATGGTGATTACGCCGCAATCGATACCAGTTCACAGGGTCACATCAACTCCGAAGGCCACATCAACGGCAACCGCATCATCGAGGGCGACCTCGTCATCGACAGTGCCGGCGCCGCGCTCGATCTCAGGGGCAACCTCCTGATCATCACGGGCGATCTCACCATCAAAGACACCACAAGGATCCACGGCGATGGCGTCATCGTGGTCAAAGGCGAGTTTAACATCCACAACGGGGACAATCTCGAACTCAACATCACCATCTTCAGCGAAGGGCGAACCCACATCCGCTTCGATGAGACATTCGGCTTCACCCCGCAGCGGGACAATCCCGGTTTCGCCCTCTTCTCGAAAGAAAACATCATCATCGATTACAACCAGACACCGGTGCGCAACAACAACCGGGTCAAGCTTTTCATCTTTTCAAACGAATCGATTCTCATCAACGCGACAAGACAGGACATGAAATACAAAGGCGTCATGTACGCCGCGGCCAAAAGCGAAGCCGACCCCGACAAGGGGCTCATCAACAGCGATCTTCATCCCGATATCTATATCCTGAGAGACACCTTGCTCAAACCGTTTCATGGTGTCATGATCAACAGTTTCAACGGCACCTACACCACCGATGAAGAAGGCGAGACCATTTTCTCGCCCGGTGAACAAAACGAGGACTTTGACGGCTGGTCGCCCGGGATGGGCCGCCCGCCCTGGTCGGGCGGCGGGGGCGGAACGAACCCCGGCGGCGGTACTCCGACCTGGTCTCCGCCGGGTCAGGCCGCGGGCGGAACCCACCGCTATTCGGTCAACGGACTTTATGATGGCGCATCGGGCGATGTGACGGGTGAGTTCCTGTATGTTCCTTCGTTCGGGACGTTGTTGCTTTATGTCGGCTATATCTCCTTCGAGACCGGCACCTTCCATTACGAATGACATGAAAAAACGCGCGCTATATCGATAGCGCGCGTTTTTATTGTCAGTCTTCTTCTTCCAAGTCACGGAACTTGACTTTGGGCGCCCTTGCGGCCAACGCTTCATCCAAGCGTCTGACCGGGGTGTTGTAGGGTGCGTTTTTGAGCATGTCCGGATCATCTTTGGCTTCTTTGGCGATGATGCGCATCGTCTCGATGAAGTGGTCGATGGTCTGTTTCGACTCGTTCTCGGGGGGTTCGATCATCATGGATTCCTTGTAAAGAAGCGGGAAATAGATGGTCGGCGGGTGCATGTCGTAATCGAGGAGACGCTTTGCGATGTCTAAGGTGCGCACATCGATTGAGCGGTCCTTGAGACCGTCAAAGACGAATTCGTGTTTGCAGATGCCTTCGACGGGAAGCTTGTAGGTGTCTTTGAGGCTTTCTTTGATGTAGTTGGCGTTCAGGACGCTCATCTGGGCGATTTCCTTGAGGCGCTCCTTGCCCATCGTGAGCAGGTAGGCATAAGCGCGGATGACCACGCCCATGTTGCCGTAGAAATGGGAAATCTGACCGATCGATTCTTCGCTGTCGTATTCGATCAGGTACATGTCGCCGGCTTTCCTGACGACCGGAAGCGGCAAGAACTTTTTGAGTGCCTTGGTGACGCCGACGGGACCGCTGCCGGGTCCCCCGCCGCCATGCGGGGTCGAGAAGGTCTTGTGCAGATTGATGTGCATGATGTCGAAGCCCATGTCGCCCGGACGGCTGATGCCTAAGATCGGGTTCAGGTTGGCGCCGTCGTAATAAAGGAGGCCGCCGGCTTCGTGGACGAGTCTGGAGATTTCGAGGATGTCCTTTTCGAACATGCCTATGGTGTTGGGGTTGGTGAGCATGATGCCCGCGATGTCCTCACCGAGCACTTTTTTGAGGTCTTCTATGTTCACGGTGCCGTCCCTGTTGGACTTGACCTCGACCGATTCGAAACCGGCGACCGTCGCACTGGCGGGGTTGGTGCCGTGCGCGGAGTCCGGAACGATGATCTTGGTGCGTTTGTGGTCGTTTCTTGATTGATGGTATTTCTTGATGATCATGAGGCCGACCAGTTCTCCGTGGGCACCCGCGTAGGGATTCAGCGAGTAGGTGTCGAGTCCGCTGATCTTCGACAAAATCTTCTGGGTGTCATGATAGATCTTCAGCAGACCCTGGGCGGTCTCGACCGGCTGATAGGGATGGACGGAGGTGAAGGCCTCCATCGCCGCGATATCCTGGTTGATTTTGGGATTGTATTTCATCGTGCAGGAACCAAGCGGATAGAAGCCTTTTTCGATACCGAAGTTCTTGAAGCTCACATTGGTGTAGTGACGGACGACATCGAATTCGCTCACTTCGGGAAGCCGCGGGCATTCGGCCCGGGACAGTTCGTCCGGGAGCTTGTATTCCTTGATTTCACTTTTGGGCAGGGTGTAGCCTTTGCGGCCTTCCTGCGATTTTTCGAATATCAATTGGTCGTAATACATCATAACTCCCCCAGTATGCGGATGAGCGTATCCATCTCTTCTTTGGTTCTTTTTTCTGTGGTCGCGAACGTGACCAGTCCTTTTTTGTCACTGCTGAAGCGGCCCAGATGCAAAGGTCCCAAGAACCCTTGTTCCTGGAGCTTGTGGTTCATGGTGTCGATGTCGACTGTCGCGCGCAGGGTGAATTCCTTGAAGAAGGGTCTGTCTTCGAAGACAACCTCGAATTGCGGCAGCTTTCTGAGTTGGTCATAAAGATAATGGGCGTTGTTGTAGGAAAGCTGTTGGGCTTCGTAAAGGCCCTTCTTGCCCATGGTCGCCATGTAGATGGTCACGAAAAGCGCCATCAGAGACTGATTCGAACAGATGTTCGAATTGGCCTTGTCGCGGCGGATGTGTTGTTCGCGGGCCTGAAGCGTCAGCACGAAGGCACGCTTGCCGTCGGCGTCCTTGGTCACACCGCAGATGCGACCGGGCATCTTGCGCATGTATTTCTTGGTGGTGGCCAGATAACCGATATAAGGCCCGCCGTAGGACAAAGGGATGCCTAAAGATTGCGCTTCCCCGACAGCGATGTCGGCGCCGTATTCACGCGGTGTCTTCAGATGGGAGAGCGTGGAAGGGTCCTGATTGATGATGAAGAGGGCCTTTTTCTCCTTGAGCATTTCGTTGACGCCCGCATAGTTCTCGATGACGCCGTACACATTGGGGCTTTGGACGATCAGGGCCGCCGTGTCGTCGGTCAGTCGCTTTTTGAGGTCGCTTTCCGAGATGGCGCCGTTTTTCTCCCGGATGATGACGACGTCGATGTCCTGCGGTTCGGCGTAGGTACGGATCACGCGGATGATGTTGGGGTTCATCGTCCCGCTCACGAGCACGCGTTTCTTTCGTCTTGCGGCCGTCGCCATGAACATGGCTTCGGCGGTCGCGGTCGCGCCGTCATACATCGAAGCGTTCGAGACATCCATGCCGGTGAGCTGACAGATCATGCTCTGGTATTCGAAAATATACTGCAGGGTGCCTTGGGAGATTTCCGGCTGATAGGGTGTATAGGCGGTCAGAAACTCCTGACGGTTGATCAGGTGGTTGATGATGGTCGGGGTGTAGTGGTCATAAGCGCCCGCCCCCATGAAGGGAATGAGCGGTGTGTTCATGGCACCCAGGTTCTTGAAATGGTTGATCAGTTCGAGTTCGCTGTGCTGTGAGGGCACATCGAGTTCGAAACCTTTCAGTGAATCGGGAATCTCACTGAATAGTTCATCCAGCGAATCAAGGCCGACCCTTTTCAGCATCGCCTCGATATCCGCATGGGTGTGCGGTAGGTATTTGAACATAGGAACGCTCCTATTCTTCGATTATTTTTTTGTATTCGTCCGCGCTGAGCAGTTGGTCGAGTTCGCTATCGTCTTCGAGTTCGATTTTGACGATCCAGTTCTCATAGGCGTCTTCGTTCAGCAGTTCCGGTGAATCCTCAAGGTCTTCGTTGACGGCAACGATAACGCCGGAGACGGGCGCATTCAAATCGGAAGCCGCTTTCACAGATTCGATGGTCGCGAACTCGCTTCCCTGGGTGATCTGGTCATTTTCTTCTGGCAATTCGACAAAGACAATCTCCCCGAGTGAATCCTGTGCATAATCGGTGATGCCGATGTAGGCGAAACCTTCTTCTACTTTGACCCATTCGTGGGTTTCGGTGTATCGCAGTTCCTTTGGTGTTTTCAATTCAATCACTCCCATATATTATTTGTTGTAGAATTTTTTCTTGATCACTTTCGCTTCGAGAAGCCGCTTGCGCACTTTGACTTCGAGGGTGGTTCCGAGTTTGTCATGGGGTTTTTCGATCAGGGCGAGTGCAAGCGCCTTACCTAGACTCGGCGATAGATATCCGCTGGTCACATGGCCGATTCTTTTTTCGCCCTTGTGGACGTCGGCGCCTTCTCTGGCGATACCCTTGGATAGGATTTCGAGACCCACGACCCTTCTTTTCAAGCCTTCTTCTTTCTGTTCGAGCAGGGCTTTCTTTCCGATGAAATCTCCTTTGTCCAACGCGACTGCGAACTTCATGCCCGCTTCAAGCGGGGTGATGTCTTTGTCGATTTCATGACCGTAAAGGGGAAGGGCGACCTCGAAGCGCAGCGTATCCCTCGCGCCAAGACCGCACGGCAGAAGGTCGGCATGTTCGATCAGCAACCGTTTGAAAAGATTTTTGACGGCTTCATGTTCACCATAGATTTCAAAACCGTCCTCCCCGGTATAACCGGTCCTGGATACCAAGAAACGCTCGCCATCGAGTTCGATTTCATCGAAGGTGAAAAAAGTGATATCAGTTAGACGCTTTTCCGTGTGCATCTGAAGCATCGTTTCGGCTTTCGGCCCCTGAAGGGCGATCTCGGCATAATCATCGGTCCGGTCTTCGACCGTCGCGGCGAAGGTGTTTTGCGCCTTGATCCATTTGAAATCCTTTTCCGTGTTGGCGGCGTTCACAACCAGGAGGTAGGCCTCGTCATGGAACTTATAGACCAAAAGATCATCGACGACACCGCCGTTTTCATAACAGAGGAATCCATAAAGAATCTGGTTGTCGCGCATCTTGCCGACATCGTTGGTGAATACATGGTCGACGAGACGGGTCGCTTCTTCTCCGGTAATGACGATCTCACCCATATGGGAGACATCGAAAACGCCGGCGGCGGTCCTTACCGCCTGATGCTCATCCTTGATCGAAGAATACTGAAGCGGCATCTGCCAGCCCGCATAGGCGGTCATTTTCGCACCGAGCTTGACGTGATGGTCATAGAGTACTGTCTTTTTCATGCAACCTTCCTTTCCTGACAAAAAGCGGGGGCCCGATTTTGTAAGCCCTAACAATTATTAATTATAGCTTATTGTCCTATGTTAAGCAAGCGCATTATCGTTAGAATTCCGCCTTTTCAAACTCGGTTCGTGACATTGGAAAATCAACCGGATTTTTTTCAAATGCCACGGAATTTATTGTACTTTCAAAATGGTGTGGTAAAATAAACGTGGGATGTGATGACTATGTCATTAAGGAAGAAAGAAGCGTTCATTATCGCTTCGTTTTATGCTTTATTCGGATTCATATGGATTCTCGTCTCGGATACGCTTGTTTTCCGCCTTTTCGGCGAGGTCGAGAATCTTTTTTTCTACAGCACCTTGAAGGGCCTGATTTTCGTTATGGTCTCGGGGCTGATTTTTTTATTTGTGCTTCGAAAGGAGATGGACAAGCGTTTCGTGATGGGCACCATGCTCAACCGCAGTCTGAGGGAGAAAAAGAAAAACACTTACCTCGGTCAGACCCAGCGCCGTCTGCTTTTGAACCTGATCGACGAGGCGCCGGTGCCGATGATGCTTCATGCGGAGAACAAACAGATTCTGCGGGTCTCGAAGGCTTTCACCGAAGCCACGGGTTTTACCGTCGAGGAGATTCCCACCATCCGTGCTTGGGTGGAGCGCGCCTATCCTTACAAGCGCGATGAGAGCTACGAGCATATCACGCAGCTCTACAGTCTTGATAAAAGCCTTCATCAGGGCATTGCCAACGTCCAGACCAAAAGCGGGGAGACCCTGCACTGGGAATGGGATGCGTCCTATATCGGCCGTGATGAGAACAATCTCAAAAACATCATCAGCATCGCGCGTGACGTCACCGAACAAAAAAGACGGGAAAAGATGCTCACCCACAAGAGTTATCATGACGATCTGACCGGCCTTTACAACCGCCGCTACTATAACGAGATGACCGAACGCTTTGAAAGCATGCACGATATCGGCATCGTGCTCGCCGATATCAACGGTCTCAAACTGATCAACGACATCTTCGGTCACAGCCGCGGGGATGCGCTCCTTCAATCCTTTGCGAAGCACCTGAAAACAAGGATGCCGAAAGACAGCCTGATCGCCCGGCTGGGTGGGGACGAGTTCGTTGTCGTGGTCGAGAACTTTGAAAGACATGACATGAAAGCCATCGCGAAACAGATCAAACACGACACCGAACATAACGGCGAGGAAATCATTCCTTCCGCCGCCATCGCTTTCAGCGCGAAAAAGCCGGAGGAGAAGCTCAAACACACGATCGCCCGTGCGGAGAACCTCCTCTATAAGGACAAAATCCACGAGTATAACAAACAAACCGAAAGCATCATCGCCTCGCTACAGAACACCCTCTTCAAGGAAACCGACGAATCAAGGGAGCATCTCGACCGTCTGCTTGCCTTCTGTGAAGCGATGATCGAAAAGATGAACCTCGAAGAAGAGATGGCCACAGAGATGCGCCTGCTCGGTGAATTGCACGATATCGGCAAAATTTCGGTCGACCGCGAGCTTTTCACGAAGAAGGACGAGCTGCACGAGGATGAACGAAAGGAAATCGAAAGACACCCGGAAATCGGCTACCGCATCGCCAACGCCCTACCGAGATTGAAAAGCGTCGCTTATGCGATTTTGACCCATCACGAGAATTATGACGGCAGCGGCTATCCGTTCGGCCTCGAAAAAAAAGAAATCCCGCTCATCGCGAGAATATTCAGAGTGATTGAAAGCTACGAGGTCATGACAAGAGGGTGTTTCTACAAACCCGCGGTTTCCCATGAGGAAGCGGTCGCTACGCTCAAGGACCTGCGTGAAAAAACCTATGACCCGCAGATCGTGGACGCATTCTTGGAGAGCCTCGATAACGATAAAAAGGCATAAAAAAATACCAGCAGTCGGAGTCGAACCGACACGGACGTAAGTCCACCAGATTTTGAGTCTAGCGCGTCTACCAATTCCGCCATGCTGGCATCATAGCTATTATATCAAAAAAACAAAAAAAAGAAACAGTTTATTGTTTCTTTTTTTGTTGGGTTTTCGCCTTGTGATAGGCCTCGTTATAGACACAGTTGAACGAATCGATGATGCGCTCAAGATGACGCACCGTATAGATTCTAGCGAGGTCTTCGTCCTTGTTGATGATCGCTTCGTAGATGTTTTGATGTTCCGCCACGCGCTGACTGGTCAGATCCTCGGTGGTGGCGATGTTGTAGTTGGTCCTGAGTGTCTTTTGAAGCACATCCCAGATAATCAGGTGGATGTTGTGAAGAAAGCGGTTCTTCGAATATTTCGAGATGAGCAGATGGAACTTCTTGTCGAGTTCGAAGAAGTCGAGTTCATCGTCGATCTCCTCCATCATCTTGACAATGTTGCCGAGCTTGCGGATGCCCGCTTCGGTGATGTATTTCGCACAAAGCTGAACACTGAGGGAATCAAGGGCCCGTCTGATCTCCATCATCTCGAGATAGTCGGTGTTGTGAAGCAACGTGGGCGTGAAGACCGAAAGATAGTTGTCGGTACTCGGTTTGTTCACGTAGGTGCCGCCACCTTTTTTCTTGCTGACGAGTCCGATGGCGCTCAGTTTCTCGATACCGGCGCGCACGGAAACACGCGACACATCAAGGATTTCGCAAAGACGCGCTTCGGAAGGCAGTCGTTCACCCGGTTTGATCTCGCCGCTGATGACGAGTTCTTCTATGTGGTCATAGACTTTCTGAGTCTTGCTTTTCTTGGCCATGCTCTACCTCCTTTGATAGCGGGAATGTTTATGATATTCAATCTATAATACAACTATTCCTATGATACAATTATTTTCCTGATTATTCAAGAAGAAAAAGGTGACGTGCAGTAAAAAACCCTTCGAATGAAGGGTTTTTACTCTTATTTGTCGTACTTGCAGGTATCCAGGCCGAACAGTCTGTAAAGCGCGCACCAGGAAATCGCCGCAGTGAATCCCAGGATGATCGCCGGAATCAACAACCAGAGGAAAAGGTTGCTTTCATAGACACTGTTGCCGATGACGGCGATGACAATCAAGACGATGGCGAGAATATAGCGGATGGTCTGGTCGACCTTGCCGACATTGCTTTTCATAAAATCATCCTCTCTTCTTTTTTTGACATTTTATCTGGTTTGTTGCGATTTGCAGTGGATCCCATACCGGGGAGAACGGGGGTGCGTAGGCCAAATCGAGATTGGAAAAGCCTTCGGCGTCCATCTTGTTGGTGATGGCGGTCGCCATAATGTTGATGCGGTGGGCGACCCCTTTCTCGCCGACCATCTGACAACCGAGCAGGCGACAATCGGATTTGTCGTAGTGGATCTTGATATGAACCGGTCGCATGCCCGGGTAGTAGCCGGACTGGTTCGGCGCTTTTATCATGACGCTGTCATGATCGAAGTCGCTTTGCTCAAGCTCTTTTTCGCCGAGGCCGGTCTTGGCGAGTTCAAGCTCGAATACCTTCACCACATTGGAACCGATGATGCCGTGGAAGACCTTGTCCTCACCGCTCAATTGGGCGGCGATCACTTTGCCTGCCTTGTTGGCGTGGGTGCCAAGCGGCATGAAAGCCTCGTAGGTATCCTTCAGGCGGTGATAGAAGGTCGACACATCGCCGGCGGCGTAGACGGATGCCGCGGAGGTTCGCATCCGTTCATCGACGATGATCGCACCGTTATCCGTCATCTTGATGTCTGTCTTTTCTAGGAAAGCGCTGTTGGGTCTGACGCCGACAGTCTCGATGACGAGGTCGACATCGAAAGCGTGTTTGCTTGTCACGACCTTACTAACGGACTTGTCGCCCTGGTAATGGTTGACGGTCTCACCGAGATGAAGGGCCACCTCATGTTTTTTGAGCACGTCTTCGACATGGGCAGTGATGGCTTTGTCGTAGGTGGGCATGACCTGGTCCATCTGTTCGATGAGGATGGTCTTTTTGTCCATCGTCCGCAACATCTCGGCGGCTTCTAGTCCGATGAAACCCCCACCGATGATGGCGACCGTTTCAATGTTGTCCTGCTGCAGGGCTTTTTTCAGTCTGCGGCCATCCTCCAAGGTGTTCAGGGTATGGATGTTTGCAAGGTTGCTTCCTTCGACGGGGAGTCTTATCGCCCGGGCGCCCGTCGCGATGACCAAAGCGTCGTAGCGGTCCTCGAATGTCTCGCCCCCTGAAAGGTCTTTGACGGTGACGGTCTTCTTCTTCGTATCGACGGCGATGACTTCGTGTAAGGTCTTTACACGGATGCCGCTTTCTTCGAATTCTTTTTTGGTCCTTGCGATGAGTTTCTGGTCGTCCTCGATCACATCGCTCACATAATAGGGAAGTCCGCAAGCGCCATAAGAGAGGTCCGTTCCCTTCTCATAGACGGTGATATCCGCCTTCTTATTGCTTCGGCTCAATTTGGCGGCGGTACTCATCCCGGCGGCGACGCCGCCGATAATCAACACTTTCATCGTCTCACCTCGTTGGATTGTGTCTCATCTTCATTCTAACACAATTCATCATTTTTTACCTCGAAATGAAACAGGTCCGCCGAGGCGGACCTGCCTAGTTCGACTCGAAGAGCGATTCCTTGAACTGGTTGGTGTAGAGTTTATAGTAGTGACTTCTGTTTTTGATCATTTCTTCGTGGGTACCGCTTTCGATGATGCGGCCATGTTCCAAGACAAGGATTTTGTGCGCATTGACGATGGTGGAAAGCCGGTGCGCGATGACAAAGGTGGTTCTGCCTTCCATGATGGTTTCGATGGCTTTCTGGATCTTTTTCTCCGTTGTGGTGTCGACGGAGCTGGTGGCCTCATCGAGAATCAGGATTCTCGGATTGGCGATCAGGGCGCGGGCGAAGCTGATGAGTTGTTTCTCGCCGACAGATAGCCGGGAACCGCCTTCGGTGACTTCAGTGTCATAGCCCATTTCGAAGGTTTCGATGAAATCGTGGGCACCGACCAGTTTCGCCGCTTCGATGATTTCCTCATCGGTGGCGTCAAGCCGGCCGTAGCGGATGTTTTCGCGGATGTTGCCGCTGAACAGGTGGGGGCTTTGGAGCACGTAGCCGAGATTCGCGTGGAGCCAGTGGATGGAGCGTTTTTTGTAGTCGGTTCCGTCAATCAGGATCCGGCCGCTTGTCGGTTCATAGAAACGACAGATTAGATTGACGATGGTGCTTTTTCCGGCGCCGGTGTGACCGACGAGGGCCACGGACTCACCGGCCTTGACATCGAGATTGAAGTCACTGAGGACCTGTTCACCCTTTTTGTACTTGAAGGTGACATTGTCGAAGGTCACATCCCCTTTCAGGGCTTCCCAGTTCTCGGTCTTCGGCGCTTCGATCGTCCCGTATTTCTCCTTGACCTGGTCGGTATCATCGATATCGAGGTCGGCGTCGATGAGGCTCACGACCCTCTCCGCACTGGCTTGCGCCTGTTGGAAGCGGGCAAGGGAGTTGGCCAGCTGCATGATGGGATCGAAGAACTGGCCGACATAACTGACAAAGACATAAAGAAGTCCGACGGTGATGACCTCGTCACGGACATCGAGGCCACCGTAATAAAAGACGAGGGCGGTCGCGATGGAGGCGACGAAGAGGATGGAGGGGAAATAAAGTGAGGCGAAGACGGCGGCACGGATCGAGTGGCGGCGCATGCGGTCGGTGAGCTGGTCGAAGTCCTGGTAGTTGCTGTCTTCCAATACGAGGGTCTTGGTCGTTTTCGCACCACCGATGCCCTCGTTGAAGGCGCCGGTGATTTTGGAGTTCTGTTTACGGATGTCGCGGTAGGCCTTCAAGATCCGCTTGCGAAAGAATATCGACAGATAGATGAGGACCGGCAGAACTGTCAAGGTGATGAGCGTGAGCTGGACGTTTAAAATGAACATCACGACGATGAGGCCAATCATCATCATGCCGCCCCAGGTGACATCGACAAGTCCCCAAGACAGGATGTCCGAAAGTTGTCTCGAATCACTGGTCATGCGGGCCATGATCCACCCCGCCGGCGTGCGGTCGTAGTAGGAGAAGGGCAGTTCCTGGAGCTTCTTGAAGGCTTTTTCCCTTATAATATAGGCCAGGTGGTTTTGGATTTTTTCTGCTGTGTAGATGAAGGCGAAGACTATTCCGGCGACAAAAAACATGTAAAAGACATAGATGCCGATGAAAAGTGGCAGGAGGCTCAAGTCGCCTTCTTCGATGATGATGTCGATACCGTAGCGGTTGATGAGGGGATAGCCCACATCGGCGACCGCGAGGAGGGTGGCGAAAAAGATGACGAGGATGATATATTTGCGCAGGGGGCGCATGAATGAGAAGATGCGCTTCCAGGTGGCGGTGTTGAGTGACATGTCCTGATACGTTTCTTCTTCGAACTGTTGCATCATATTAGACCGCCTCCTTTCTTATGTTTTCGGCGAGGTTGGTCTGCTGTTCGTACAAGGAGGCATAGAGGCCGCCTTCTTTAAGCAGCGATGCGTGATCGCCGTAGGCTTTGATTTTTCCGTCTTCGAGGACGATGATCTTATCGGCTTCCATCGCGGTGGTGATGCGGTGGGTGATGATGAAGACGGTGGTGTTCTGCCAGTGGTGCATGAGGGCGCGTCTGATCTGGATGTCGGTCTCGGTGTCCACCGCGCTCAAGGAGTCATCGAAGATGAGCACCGGTTTGTTTTCCAGGAGCATTCTGGCGATGGCGACGCGTTGTTTCTGCCCGCCCGAGAGGGTGACGCCCCGTTCGCCGACGACGGTCTCATAGCCGCGTTCGAAGCCGAGAATGTCCTCATGGACGCGGGCGATGGTCGCGGCATTGAAGATGCTTTCTTCTTTCGCGCCCCGTTTCATGATGCCGATATTTTCAAAGACCGTCTTGGAATAGAGGAACGGTTCTTGAAGAATGATGCCGACATTCTTGCGCAGGTGGCGTTTGTTGATGGTCTTGATGTCGTTACCGTCGAAGAGGATCTCGCCTTCGTTGTTCTCAAGCAGGCGGACCATGAGGTTCATCAGGGTCGATTTCCCGCTGCCGGTTTTGCCGATGACGGCGAGTGTCTCGCCGGGTTCGACATCGAAACTGATACCTTTGAGCAGCGGTTTGGTGTCGTCATCGAACTGGAAACCGACATTTCTGAATGTGATGTGTCCGTCGATTTGCGGTTTGAAATCGGAATCGCCCTCATGTTCGGACGGTTCGGCCATTATCTCATCGATCCGGTCCAGTGCGACACTGGTCTTGCCGAAATCACCGACGATGCGGCCTAGCTGGCGCAAGGGCCAGACGATCATACCGAGCAGGGCCAAAAAAGCGATGAACTGTCCCGGGTCGAGGGCACCTTGGATGGTGTAATAGATTCCGAACGATGCGGTCAGGGTATACTGGAAGAAGATGAGGAAATCGGTGCCGCTCCAGAAGAAGGCCATCAACCTGCTCAAGTGCATGCTTTCATCCCGGAAACGCTCCGAGGTCGCCGCGAACTTGTCCATTTCGAACTTCTCGTTCTGGAAGGCCTTGACGACCCGGGTTCCGGTCACGTTTTCCTGAACGGCGGTCGTCATCTTGCCTTCGGCTTTCTCAACGCGATCGAAGACTTTCTTGACACGATTGAAGTAGATGGTGGCGATGGTGAGGACGACCGGGGTCATGATCAGGGAGATGAAGGTCATCCTGACATTCATCAACGCCATCTGCATGATGGCGAAGGCGGTCAGAAAGAAGAGTCTGAACACATCGGTGAATTGTTCGCCGATGAACTTTCTGAATGTTTCGACGTCGGTGGTGGTGCGTTGGATCAGATCGCCGGTTTCGGCTTTGCTGTGGTAGTTGAAAGACAGGTTCTGCAGGTGTCTGTAGAGTTTGTTTTTCATCCGGTATGCGACGTTCTCAGTGAAAAGCGAGACGAGCACACGGCCCACAAAGACAAAGACGAGGCGGACAATGGTGAAAAGGATGGAGACAATCGCCACTAAAAGAAGCATGCCTTGGATGGTGTCGTGTTGGACCATCCGTTGCATGAACATCGGAAGGGCGGATGGTTCATCACCGAAGATGTTGTCGATGATGTGCTGGATGAAAAGGGGGGTCAGTGTCCTTAGATACTGGACCGCCATCAGGATGAAAAATCCGATGACATAAAGATAGATGTAGCCTTTCATCCATTTTGTGAACTGTCTGTAACGTTTCATGGTATCACCTCTTGGTTGTCAAATCGTAAAAAAAGCCCCCTATCCAACGATAGAGGGCTTGATCATCAATAAAATTGATGTATCGGGTTGCGCATGCCTAAAAAGCACACGCTCCTCGCTGGAAGTGTCTGATTCCATTTTCGATTGTGTTCATATCTTTTTTTGGCATCATGACGCCTCCTAGCTTGTCAAGTTCAATTGCTTCACATAAATAACCTATCATACTGATGCGACAATGTAAAGGTTTAATTGGAATAAAATGAAAAAAGCCCCATCGCATGGATAAGGGCTTTTGTAGAAATCATGGATTTCTTGTCTATTGTCCGAACTGTGTGCGGTAGAGATTATAGTAGAATCCCTTCTGCGCGAGCAGGGTCTCGTGGGTGCCACTTTCAATCAGAGATCCCTTGTCGATGACGAGAATCTTGTCCGCTTCCCTGATCGTCTGCAGACGGTGGGCGATGACGATGCTGGTTCTGTTTTCCATCAGTTTTCTCATACTGGTCTGGATTTTTGATTCGGTGCGGGTATCGATGTTCGAGGTGGCCTCATCGAGAATGAGAAGATCCGGGTTGTTCAGGAAGGTTCTCGCGATGCTAATCAGCTGACGTTCACCCTGGGAGAAGTTCTGACCACCCTCCAGAATCTCGGTCGCATAGCCTTTGGGAAGTCTACTGATGAAATCATGGGCGCCGGCCATCTTGGCAGCCGTGATGACTTCTTCTTCCGTGGCGGAAAAATCACCGTAGTGGATGTTTTTGAAGACACTGCCTTTGAACAGGTGGGTGTCTTGAAGGACCACACCGATTTTCTTACGGAGCGCATCCTTTTTATAATCGCTGATATCGGTACCGTCGATTCGGATGACACCGTCATCCAGGTCGTAAAAACGGTTCAGCAGTTTGATGGTCGTGGTCTTTCCACCGCCGGTGGGACCGACAATGGCGATTTTCTGGCCTTTCAAGGCATCGAAGGTGATGTCTTTTAATACCGGGGTGCCCTTCTCATAGGAGAATGACACGGAATCGAAGGTGATGGCGCCGGAGAAATCGGTGGGCTGATAGGCGCCGTCGTTTTCATATTCGTCCTCGGCGTCGATCAGTTCGAAGACACGTTCGGCACCCGCGATACCCTGCATGAGTGCGTTGAAGAGCTGCGCGAGGTTTCCGATCGGCATGATGATCATCCTGGAATACTGAGCGATGCCCGCGACCTGGCCGATGGATACGAGACCGGGACCGATATAAAGCAACCCGCCTACGGCGATGACCGAAAGGAAGATGATATTGTTCATGAAGTGGATGACCGGAAGGATGAGTCCCGCATAGAACTGTGCCATGAAACCGGCCTTCTTGAGGGCGTCGTTCTCCTGGCTGAATTCCTCGGTGACGGGGCCTTCCTGGTTATAGAGTTTGACGGTCTTTAAGCCGGTGATGTTTTCTTCGATGATTCCGTTCAAGGTTGCGAGGTGGGTCTGCTGGGCCTTGAAACCTTTTCTTGTCTTCTTGGAGACCCAGATGATCAAGAAGGCCATCAGAGGGATGAAGACAACGACGACAAGTGCGAGGATCCAGTTGAGATAGAACATGAAGACCAGCGAGCCTGTGAAGATGATGGCGCTGCTGACCACTTCAAGGAAAGTGTTGCCTAGCGAGTTGCTGATCAGTTCCATGTCGTTGGAAAGACGGCTGACGATATCGCCGGAGCCCTTTTCATCGAAATAAGAAACGGGCGCCCGCAGCAAGCGGTCGAAGGCGTCGCCTCTTATTTTCTTGACCACGCCCTGTGAAATCCGAACCATGAAAAACCTTGAGAAGAACCGGATCACACTGTAGATGGCGGCAAGGACGAGGATGATGACAACGATACGGTAGACACCGGTGTAATCACCAATTTCGATGTGGTTGTCGATGGCGCGCTGGAACATGGTGGGAATAAGGAGCAAAAACACAGTCGATACCATGAGGAAGATGGTGATCAGAAAAAGCGCATAGCGATAAACGCCCATATACCCGAGCAGCCTTCCTATCGTCTGGCGGATGTTCTTGGGCTTCGCGAGCACCGGCGGCTGACCGCCGAGACTGCGGCCGGATGTCTTGGTCTTGGTCAGGTCGATTTCTTTCCTGAGACGGTCTCTGAGCTCGTTTTTAGTCAGAATTTTTTTATCAGACATCGGACGCACCACCCAAATCGAGCTGTGAGGCGGCGATTTCCTTATAAACCTCGCTGGTTTCAAGCAGGTCCTCATGGTTGGAAAAGCCGTCGATGAAGCCCTGGTTGTCGAGCACGAGAATCCTGTCCATGCGCCTTACCGTTGCGATTTTTTGAGAGATGAGGATCAAAGTGGGCCGGTGATCGAGTTTGTCGATCCGGCTGAGGATGCGATGTTCGGTCGCGGCGTCGACGGCACTTGTGGCGTCATCGAAAACGAGAACCCGGGGCTTTTTCACCAGGGCCCGACCGATGGAAAGACGCTGTTTCTGACCGCCGCTCAGATTGACGCCTTTCGCCCGGATCAGATGGTTGAAGCCTTCTGTGTTTTCCCGGACGAACGCATCAAGGTCGGCGGCTTCGGCGGCTTCGAGAAGGGCCTCTTGATCGGCGTCCTGCCTGCCTTGATAAAGATTTGTGGCGAGCGAGCCGCTGAAGATATCGGCACTTTGGGTGACGAACCCGATCTGGTCTCTCAGGTTGCTGATGTCATAACGGTCGACGCTGATATCATCGATGAGGACCTTGCCCTTTTTGGTGTCATAGAGTCTCGGAATGAGATAGGTGAGGGTGCTCTTTCCGCTACCGGTCGAGCCGATCACGCCGATTTTCTCTCCGGGTTCGATTTGGAAATTCAAATCGGAAAGCACCGGATTGCCGTTGTCACCATACCCGAAGCTGACGTCCTCGAACGTGATTTTACCGCCGATCTTTCTAATGACGGGGTCGGTCGGGTTCTCAAGGTCGATATGGGCATCGAATATCTCATTGATACGGGCGGCGCTGACATTCGCTCGACTGAGGAAGATCATGATCATCGCAAACATCATCAGCCCGATCAGAATCTGCTGGCTGTAGGCGTTGAAAGCCATGATCAGCCCGACCTCGGGTTCGCCGGTCGGGGTCAGAAGTTCGCCGAGATTGAGGTAATAGGCCCCCGCGAAAAGAATGCCCGCCAGGCCGATATTGAAAATCAGGTTGATGACGGGGTCGGCGAAGGCCATGACGGTCTCCGCACCGGTGTTGACCTTGCGGTAGTGCTCATTGGTCTTGTCGTATCGGTCGTTCTCATGATTTTGAGAGACGAAGGATTTGATGACTTGCGGCGCATTCGCGTTTTCGAGCGCGACATTGTTGAGATCGTCAAGGGCGAGCTGGACCTTTTTGAAACGGGGATAGGCGTGGATCATGATGATGACGATCGCGATCAGAAGTAATGGCACGGTCACAAAAAAGACCTGCGAAAGTAATAAAGACGTTGAAAGCGCCATGACAAGGCCGATAACAATCATCAGCGGGGCGCGCAACACGATGCGCAGAAGCATGGTGAAAAAAACCTCGACCCGCATGACGTCGTTGGTCGCGTTGGTGATGAGCCGGCTTTGTTTGAGATCATCGACATTCTTAAACGAAAGCGTCTGGATGCGTCTGAAAAGGCCGAGTCGCAGATCCGCGGTCGCATACTGCGAGATATACTGCGAGGTATAGGTGTTGATGACGCCGCAGGCGATACCGAGAAGCGCGAGACCGATCATCAGAAGTCCGGTCTCCACAACACCCGTGAAATCGCCGTTTCGCAGGTTGTGGTCGATGATCTCGATCATTAAAAAGGGAATGAAGAAACTCACGAACACCTGGATCGCCATGGTGAAAGCGGCGATCGCCACATAGAGTCTGTAAGGGCGGATATACGGGATGAGTCGCATGATGTCACGCATGAGAAGACCCCCTCACACCGTCTCTGAGCAGTTTAAGATAAAACGTATAATCCGCAAGTGCGGTCTCGAACGTGTCGGTGCCTGCGATAATCTTGTGGATCTGTTGGAATTTGAGGTGGGACATCAAGTGGAGGACTTTGATCCGCTTCTGCTTTTTCAGGCCGTCGAGTTCGGCGGTGTCGAGTGTTTCGAGCAGGGTTTCATAAAAGGCCGCCTTGCGCTGTTCGATGATGTCGATGTTCACACCGGTGATGTGGCGTTCCTTGAAGGATTTGCGCATCATCGCATGGTAATCCGTTCTCGATAGAAACGCGTAATCCGATGCGAACGCGTCAATCATGAAGTCGAAGACGTTCTTGTTTTCAGCACGTCTGAGTCTTTCGGACGCGAAGTGTTCATAATGGCTGAGTGTCTGTTCGAAGACGAACTGATAGAGATCCTCGAGGTCGTTGAAATATTGGTAGAAACTGCCTCTGGGGATGCCGACTTCCTTGACGATGAGACTGATGGTGACTTTCTTGTATGGGTGTTTGATGAAGATTTTTCTTGCGGCGGTCTCGATGTGATTCCGCTTGTCGGTACTTAGATTCATGAATGTGTGTTTTGGCATTGTGAGCTCCTTGTGACAAAATGTCATTTTTGTGGGTAAAAATAAAACCTACGGCGTAGGTTTTATCTAATCTCTCGGTGTACCATCCGATTTGAAGACCTTGTAATCGAGGTTTTCTTCCTTGGCGAAGTCAATCGCTTGTTTCTGATAGTCGAAGACCCGGTAGGCTTTCTCGGCGTCCTCTTCGATGACTTGCCAGCCTTTGGGGTGTTTCTTGATATGATATGTCTTGCCGCTGGCTTCTTCTTTTTGCGGCGCGCTTTCTTTTTGAGGCGGTGTCTTCACTTGCGCTTTCTCAGTCTTGGTCTGGACTTCTTCTTTTTCGATATCCTTGTCTTCTTCGATAACCTCTAGGTCCTTGAGTTCCTTGTTGACTTCTTCGAGGCTGACATCACGTGATTCATCAGTAGGCTTGCTTGCCTGTTTCGGTTGTTCTTTCTCACTTTGTTTCTTTTTGGATCCGAACAATTTTCTTAGAATTCCCATTTTCCACCCTCACTTTGTCTTTTTTAGGTTTGTAATCAACTGAGTATTTCAATTTTCATATTACCACAACAACGCCCATATGGCAATCTAAAAAGCTTCGCAAGGCTCGAAAAATGAGCAAGATATAAAAGTTTGTATGCGTACCTTATGGCTTGGAAAATTTGTTGATGACGTCTTCCATATCCATGGACCGATAGAAGAGATAACCCTGGATATATTTGATTTTCTGCTTCTTCATGAAATCCAGTTCCGCTTCGGTCTCGACGCCTTCGACGATCACGTCGAGATCGAACGCGGCTGCGATACTCACCATCGCCTTCACCAGTGACTGTTTCGATTTAAAACGCATGACGTCGGTCACGAAGGAGCGGTCGATTTTGATTCTGTCGAGTTTGTTCTTGGAGAGTCTTCGCATACTCGAATAACCGGTGCCGAAATCATCGATTGCCACTTTCAGTTTCAAAGCACGAAGCTGTTCGATGAAATACGATTCCTCCTCGGTGCTGAGCGGATCGACGGTTTCGGTGAATTCGATGATGATGCGGCGCGGATCGATGTCGTGTTCTTTCAGTTTATCCCTGATGAAGGGCACGAAGGTCCGATTATGGATTTCCTTGCTTGAAATGTTGATGGACAGAAATTCGAAGGGCACGCCTTTCTGTTCGAAACGACGATAGGCTCTGAACGCGCGGTCGACGACAATACGGTCGACCTCATCGATCATGTTGAATTTTTCGGCATGGGCGATGATTTCGGAAGGGAAGAGAAGTTTGTGCTTGTCATTATAGCGAAGCAGCGCCTCATAGCCGGCTATCTGACTGTCGGCGGCGTTCACGATGGGCTGGAATTCCAGAAAAAAACCCTCGCTTTGAATGGTGTTTTTGATGAAACGATACATCTCGAATGTGTTCTCATGATGTTCCTTGAGATCCTTGGAAAAAACGATGACCTGGTCTTTACCGGACGACTGCGCTTTTTCATGGGCGAGTTCACTACGCAAAAGCACATCGTGATAGCGCGGCGTCACGGTCTTGATATCATAGCGGCCGACCGAGACGGTGAGCCTGATGACATGGTCGTCGAGGGAATAATAAGGTTCTTTGAGCAATGCGAGCATCTTCTCGCTGAAGGTCATATCGAGGTCGTCTTCGGTCGGGTTGATGAGGATGAAGCGGTCGGAATGGATTCTGTAGACGTAGCTTTCCGACCTTGCGACACTTCTGAGACGCTTGGCGAAAACCGAAAGAAGTCTGTCGGCCGCGGGGATGCCGAAGATGTCGTTATAGTTCTTGAAATTGTCGATATTGATATAATAAAGTGAGACATCCTTGTCGAAACCGACAAGGATATCATTGAAATTATGCTCGAGATAGATGCTTTTTTTGAGTTGGGTCGCTTTGTCCTCATAAAGCATGCGTCGGTAGTTTTTGATTGTCTGATGACGGATGAGGGAATAGACGCCGAGCGCGACAAGGAGCAAAAAGACGATGGTGAGTAGGGCGATGGAATAAGTTCCGGCGGCTTCCAGGACACTCAGGAGAAAAAGATGCGCAACTGACATTGTTTCACCTCTTCAAAGACTATTGTCAACTGTGTCTAAAAATCGATGTTGTCGGGTTCGGGGAAGATCTTTCGGGCGCGGTTCAGGCCACGCAAAGTCTTGCGGTCTTCATCGCTCAAGGTGAAATCGCTGATCTCGAAGTTGCTGTCGATATGGGCTTTGGTGACGGATTTGGGAATGATGATGATCTCGTTTTCAAACAGATAGCGTAACGCGATCTGCGGAACGGTCTTGTCATATTTTTTCGCGAGTTCCTGCATGGTCTCGTTATCGAGGAGGTCTTTGATCTTATGGCTCATGAGCGGAGCGTAGGCCTCGAGGTAGATACCGTTTTTCATGCAGAATTCCTGGAGTTTGCGGTTTTGCAGGTGGACGTGGGTCTCGACTTGGTTGACCTGGGGAATGATCTCGGCGGTATCGAACAGGTGCTCGAGGTGGTGGAAATTGAAGTTGGAGACGCCGATGGCTCGGGTGTAGCCGTCCATATAGAGCTCCTCAAGGGCCTGATAGGAGTCGGCGGTCAACTGATAATCCTTGGGCCAGTGGATGAGGTAGAGGTCCACATAGTCCATATCGAGTTCCTCGAGAGAACGCATCAATGCGCGTTTGGTGGAAAGATAACCCTGGTCACTGTTGGCGAGTTTGGTGGTTACGAAGATGTCTTCTCGGGGGATGCCCGAATCCTTGATTGCCTTGCCGACTTGGTCTTCATTGCGGTACGCAGCGGCGGTATCGATGTGTCGATACCCTTTTTTGAGGGCGTGGAGAACCGCCTCATAGGCTTCATTCTCCTGGGCTCTGAAAGTTCCGAGCCCGATTTGGGGGATTTTTACCCCGTTGTTCAGTTTGATTTCCATAAATTATCACTCTCCTATATTAAGTTTAACATAGTTTCAGGGTCTTAGGCCATCCATTCACTCCCGACATGGGCGCTTGAGGCGCGGACGATGACCTTGCCTCTTCTTTTCAAGGTGAGCTGGAGAATCGAATTCAGGCTCTCATAGACGGCTAGGTCCATCCTGGCTTTTTCACCCGGTCCCTCGAGTCTGGTCGACGGCCCGAGTTCGACATCGATATCGAGGGTCAGAAATCCCTTCTGCACGACAATATGCACATGGGATCCGGTCCGTTTCTTCCGCAAGGATGCCAGATTGTAACTCGAGAATCGATAGGCCTTGTTGTCATAGACCAAAAGGACGAAGAAACCGAAAGGGCTGAAGCGGAAGACGGGCATGTTGCCACCCGCCATGCTCAAGGTCAGCTTGTCGTCGGAGAAATGATTGGCCTGTAACCAGAACCAACGCATCGGAAACCGTCGACCGTAGGTCTTTTCCATATAGCTTTGACCCTCTAGTTTTTTTGTTACGCCGTTTTTTCTTAGGGTTCCCTTGGCACGGGCCTCCATGAAAACAACTTCCTGATAACATTCGAGCGGCAGAAATCTTAAGAAGCCCATGGCGCTTTTTCTGCCGCTGTTCAATCTGTTGTCGAGACGAAAAAGCGCCTGGAAGCCTTTGATATCGACTTTGAGAAGACGTTCGCTTAAGATGTTTTTCCCGATGTTCACAGTGTTGTCGCTGAAGAAGAATTCTTCGATATGGAACCGGTGATACGCGTTATCACCCTTTGTGCCGTCAAAAATCTGGATGAAGGCATGGGGGTCTTCTTCATTGTAGGTGAGGGCGAAGATGAAGGCATAGTTCATCTTTTTGGAGGTATCGGTGACACGGGTGTACCATCCTTCGAAATAGTTGAGGCTGTGCTTGTCCTTGAAACCAAAGCGGTTCACCTCAGGTTTCCATGTCCCTTTGCATTCTTTTCAGCCGGCGGCGATAGAAAAGACGTCTGGGAAGGCCGAAGAGAAGTTTGATGTCGAAATAGAGCAAGTAAAAGGGCGTCAGGACAAATTGTAAAGGATGGTGTCTCGAGTGTTTGCGAACCGCGACATAAAGCATGATCTGAAAGGCGATGAAAAGGAGCGGATTGTACCAGTTCAGATCATAGATCAAAGTCGCATAGAAAAAATGCAGCGTCAGCATGAATAGAAGCATCCGCCTAAGACCATAGGTGTCTTTTCTCGCTTTCAAGGCCGTGTACCAGTGGGCGATGAATTCATTTCGGGTGCGCTTCTCATCGCTTTTGACAATGGTCTGTTCGTGGTCGATATGGATGATGTTCAGATTCTTGCGGTCGGCATCGCGAATGAAATCGGCGACCTCTTCATAGATTTGTTCATGGCTGCCGGTGAGTTCATAGGTCGATCGTTTTACGGCAAAAAAGCCGTAATTGACATGTCCATGGGTGATCGCCATATCCCTGAAAATATCAAAAAACAGCTTATAACCTTCTTTTTTTCCCCGGTAGGGCAGGGTTTCTTTCACGGTGAATATCTGATGCTCGACCAGATTGTTGGCCATATGGTCGAGCGTATCGAAATTGTGCAGATAGATTTCGGAATTGAGAAACAGCAGGAAGTTGTTGGTGGCTTTCTTGTAACCCTCATGATAGGCCGCAGAAAGGATTGGCGTCTTTTTCGCCTTCGCTTCGGGATCGAGATCGAGGTCGACATCGACGATGATGAGGTCCTCATAGTCCTTTTTGTCGAGTGCACCGTTCACGCTGACGAAAATAACCTCATGATGGGTGTTGCGGGCGAATCTGACGAGTTTTTCAAAGTTCTGATGGATATCGAAAACAGCGCTGATGATGGAGAAATGATGCTGGTTCTTATAGAACAGCAATCCTTGGGGTCGATACTTCACGATGTGGTCGACAGCGACCAAAAAGGCTAGTAGAAACGCTAGCAAGCTCATTTTACCCCTCCTCGTATACGTTCATTATACACACTGAGAAAACAAAGCGCAATATTTTAAAAAAACCCGCATCGCCAAAAGGCATGCGGGTTTTTGATCATTGGTCCTCATATTGGAGTTTGTAGAGGTAGTAGTAATGGCCTTTTTGTTTGAGAAGGGCCTGGTGCGAGCCTTTTTCGATGATCTCACCTTGTTGGAGGACGATGATCTGATCGACGTGCTGGATGGTCGAAAGGCGGTGGGCGACAATGAGCATCGTGCCGATGTTCATCATCTTCTTGAGTGATTCCTGGATCAGTTCTTCGGTCTCGGTGTCGATATTGGCGGTGGCCTCATCGAGAATCATGATTGACGGTTTATGGACGAGAGTCCGGGCGAAACTGATCAGCTGGCGCTGCCCGGCAGAGAAGTTGTTTCCGCGTTCACGGACCGGCTCCTCATATTTTCTTGGTTGTTTTTCGATGAATTTGTCGGCGTTGACGTAACGACAGGCCTCTTTGACTTCCTCATCGGTGATGTCGTCATCGCGGAGGGTGATGTTGGTCTTGATGGTGCCGCTGAACATGAACACATCCTGAAGCATCTGTCCGATGAAGCTTCTCAGGCTCGAGATCTTGATTTTCGTGATGTCGATGCCGTCAAGATAGATGGTGCCGTGTTGGATGTCGTAGTTTCTTGTAAGCAGGCCCAGGATGGTGGTCTTCCCCGCGCCGGTGGCGCCGACGAAGGCGACCGACTGCTTGGCGTCCACTTTGAAGCTGACGTCTTTGAGGACCCATTCGTCTTCCTTGTACTGGAACCAGACGTTTTCGAACTCGATCTCCCCTTTGACGTCTTTGAGTTCGATGGCGTCGGGATCGTCTAGGACGGTCGGTTCGTTGTCTAAAATGGCGAAGATACGTTCGCTTGATGCGAATGCGGACTGGATGACGTTGAACTGCTCGGCAAGTTGTTGGATCGGTTGGAAGAAACGGTGCAGGTATTGATAGAACGCGACCAGGACACCGACTGTGAGGGTGTGGTTGACGACCTGGCGACCACCGTAATAGAAGATGATGATTGTCGACAGCATGAAAAGCATGTACATGGTCGGTCGGTAGATGGCAAAGACGAGGAGCTCACGCATCTCGCTTTTCTTGAGCGCGGTGTTCTTCTCATCGAACTCCCGGTGCTTCTCTTCTTCCTTGTTGAAGATCTGGACGACCTTCATACCGGAGAGGTGTTCGGCTAAAAAGCCGTTGACGCGGGAGAGATTGGTCCTTACCTTGCGGTAGGCGAGGCGGGAGAAGCGTCTGAAGATGAAAGAGAAGATAAGAATGAAGGGGGTGACGGCGAGAATCAAAAGCGCAAGCTGCGCATTGAGGAGAAACATCGCGATCAGAATCCCGATGATCATCATGAGGTTTCTGAAGACCTTGTCGATGACGCCGGAATACATTTCGTTCAGTCTGTTGGTGTCATTGGCGACACGCGTGACGAGTTTTCCGGTCGGGACTTTGTTGAAATACTCGATGTCCTGCTTCTCGACATGGGTGAAGACTTCTTCTCTCATGTTGTAGACAATTGACTGACCGGTCTTTTGAAGAATCATCGCCTGCATGTATTCGAACACCGACGATAGGATGATGGAGATTACGAAGACCACCAGCAAAAGCGCGAGGAATTCGGTGTCGATCGGTGTGCGGGTCAGCTCGTCGATGGAACGGCCGATGATATAGGGTTCGAGCAGTGCGAAGACCACCGACAGGACCATCAGGAAGAAGGTGAGGATGAACGCCGGAATGAATGGTTTCGCATAGGAGGCAAGACGCTTGAGAATCACTTTATCGGAATAACTGTGCAATCGCTGATCCGTATCGATATCGTACATCTATGCCACCTCCACTTCGTCTTCTAGTTGTTGTCGTTCGACAAGATCACGGTAGAACTCGCAACGTTGTTCGAGTTCCTCGTGGGAACCGACATCGAGGACTTTGCCGTCGTCGATCACCACGATCTTGTCCGCGTTTTTCACCGTTGAGATACGGTGCGCGATCATGATTGTCGTCTTGCCCTTACGGATTTTTTTCAGGTTCTTGAGTATCTTTTCCTCAGTCGAGGTGTCCACTGCGCTCACCGAATCATCCATGATCAGAATCGGTGGGTTCTTCGCCAGGGCGCGGGCGATGCTCAGGCGTTGTTTCTGTCCGCCCGAGAGGGTGACGCCGCGCTCACCGATGACGGTGTCGTAGCCTTCTTTGAACTGGACGATGTTGTCATGCACATCACTCAGTTTCGCCACTTCCTGGATATGATCATCGTGCGCGCTGTCATCATCGACACCGAGCGCGATATTCTTCTTGATCGTATCGGAGAACAAGAATCCATCCTGAGGAACGTAACCGATATTCTCCCGCACCTGTTTGATGGGCAGACGCATGATATCGATGCCATCGATGTATAGCTGGTCTTCTTCGAGGTTGTAAAGTCTCAGCAGAAGGTCGACTATGCTCGTCTTGCCCGAGCCGGTGCGCCCGAGGATACCGATGGTTTCGCCGGCCCTTACACTGAAGGAGATGTTCTTGAGCACATTGTCGTCTTCTTCGTTATCACTGTCAGGATATTTGAAATAAAGATGATTGAAATCGATATCGCCCCTGATCTCATCCACGTCCACCGTATCCTGATCGATGATTTCGACCGGTTCATCGAGAATCTCTTCGATACGTTGCAAAGAGGCACGACCACGGGAACGGACATTGATGATCATCGAGATGGCCATCATCGGCCAGACGAGCATACCGAAATAAGACAGGAACGCAACCAGATTACCAATGGTGAACGGATCGGCCGAGTCCGCGGTGATTTGGACAAGACGGGTTCCGTATCCGATCATCAGGACAAAGACGAGGCTGACCACCGCCCGTACCACGATTTGAAGAAGCATCGCCATGCGGACAAAACGGATGTTTTTGTCTTTGGCATCCTGGTTGGCTCTCAGGAAATTCCTGATTTCGAGATTCTCTTTGACGAAGGCCTTGATCACCGTGATGCCGGAAAGGCTTTCCTGGACCACGTCGCTGAGATTCTCAAACGCCTTTTGCGAGTCGCGGAAACGCTGACGCATCTTGTTCCCGATGAAAAGGCCGGATAAGGCGATGACGATGAGCGGAAGGACCAAGATGGTCGTCATGCGCGGTTCGATGATGAACATTCTGGAAAAGACCAGAATGCCGAGGAAAATCGCATCGACGAACATGATCATCCCGGGGCCGATCGCTCTTCTGACCGCTTCGATGTCATTGGCGAAAAGTGCCATGAGGCCGCCGACTTTGCGTTCGGAATAAAAACGGTTGGAGAGTTTCAGGGAATGTTCGAACAGGTCGTCTCTGAGTTCGAACGCCAGTTTACGCGAACCGCCCATGATGCCGATCCGCCAGGTGAAACGGCCGGCGACGATGAGTACGCTGATAAAGACCAGTGTGCCGACGATGTCGCGGATGGCCTGAAGTGTCTCTTCGCGGGTCGCTTCCCCGAGACGGAAGGCCTCTAGGTCATCAGCGAGGCGCCCGATGATCAAGGGTACCTCGAGCTGGGCGATGTCGACGATAAGAAGCGCGATAACCCCCATGAGAAACAAATGTGCGAATTTCAAGTAGTACTTGTTGATGGATTTGGAAAATATCATACAGTTACACCTGCCCTATCTTGTCAAATAATTTCATAAGTAAACGCAGTTCTTCATCATCCAGCCGGTCGAATATCTTGGCAAGCGCACGGTCACTTTCAAGAATATTGGTCTTCGCGAGCAGTTTTCCTCTTTCGGTCAGACGGATATTGTACACGCGGCCATCGCTTTCACAGCGTTTTTTTTCGATGAGGTCGGTTTCTTCGAAGCGCCGCACCATTTCGGTGATTGTCGGTTTGGAAAGGTTGAAGGTTTCGGCGATTTCACTCATCGTCGCACTGCCTCTTCTGTCGATTTCCCGCAGATACTTGAACTGACGATCGGTCAGTCCCTTGAAATCAAGCTCCTCATAAACCTCGCGACAACTGTCGAAATAGACTTTCAAAAAAGCGTTGAATGACTGTCTTATCCTTTCTTTTTCCATAATGCACCCCGTTAGTTAGTTAGTTAGGCTTTACCTAAATATTATAATCCGTTTTTCCCTTTTGTCAAGAGCCATAAAAGAAAAGACTATGAAATCATAGTCTTTTCAAATAAGGCTCAGTGTCTTTTACGGAAATAGACGACCGCAGTGAGAAGGACGAAAGATGTGACAAGGGGCAGCCAGGGCACGGTGGAATCATTCGCTGCGCCGATCTCGCTGACTTCGACAAGGGCGGTCCTTGTGAGGGTCTCGCCGCTTCCGTTGCTCAACTCGACGACATACTCATAGGTTCCGGTCCTGTCCTTGTTTTCGGTGTAAGTATCACTGAGGACGACCATGGCGATCGGACCGAAGTCCCTGATGACATCATCCTTGAGCAGATGATTGAAGACATCGCTTTTGTTGAGCGTGGTGCCGAGTTGAACGATGATGGCGTCACTCAATATGAAATATGGCGGAACGTCATCGATGACGCTGATCTGGATGGTGAAGGTGGTCTTGTTGCCGCTTTCATCACTCACGGCGAAGGTCTTCTGGTAATGACCCGGAACATCGCTGACATAGTCGCTGGTCTCAAGAACGACATCCTCATGCGTGAGCGGATCATGATTGTCGTCGACATCGAGGGTCTTGATGAAGGCGGCGGTGTCAAACGGTTCAGTGTAGGAAATCTCATGGTGGACGGTGCCGCTCAGCACGGGCGCGATATCATCCTTGATGGATAGGCTCACAGTCTTTGTGCCCTTGTTGCCGCTTTCATCGTAGGCTTTCAGGACTATGGTGTAGGTGCCGGTGCGATCGAGATTCTCCGGCGCGTTGTTCGATTCGATTTCGATGACCATTGCCGATGAGGGGGTGTGGTTGTCGCTCACGCTGTAGGTGGCGAGCAACGCATCAAGAGTGAACGGATCGGACAGATAGAGGGTTTTGTCGTTTTCGCCGGTGATGATCGGAGGGACATCGTCATAGATGAGGATGTCGAAGGCGTGTTGCGACTTGTTGCCGCTGCTGTCCTCGATACCGATGATGACCTGATGCGCACCGAGGACATCTTTGTTCATGCTGTAATCGTCTTCGAGGATGGTGTAAGTTTCGATCGGGCCGTCGTGGTCATCATGGAAAGTGAAATTCGCATCGATGATCGCGGCAAGCGCATCCGGAGCGTCGACATTCGTCTCATAATGATCGATGCCGATGATCACCGGCGGGATTTCATCCCTGATGATGATTTCAAGATCAAAATAGGCAGTGTTCCCACTTGAATCTGAAACCTCGAGACGCACATCATAGTTGCCGACTTTGGTCTCATTGCCGGTATAGCCATCACTTGTGATGACGATCTCATCAGAGAGATCGCCGTCGATCTCGTCTTCTGCGGTGATGTTTTCACCGATGATGGTCGAGATGGGCAGATTGTCCTCGTAGCTCAGAATGATGGTGCCACTGCCGGAAAAGACGGGCGGGGTCTCGCTTCTGGCCTCATAGGCCTCATAGCCGGTGTAGTGCGACCCTTTTTCCAGCTGATAATCATGAAAACCGTAATGATCGTACCACTGCACGGCATGCGATCCGCTGAAACTGAGAGAAAACGAATCGTTTGAACTGCTTTCGAAGGTACACGCCGTGATTGTGCTGTTGACAATCCTACAGCCGTTTCCTTCGGTGCGAGCACTCTGGTCGATTTTTTTCGACCCGCCCAGGATCAGTTCGATGTGGCCGGCGAAATCCGTCGGTACACTGAGTGTGTAAGTGGTGCCGGGTTCAATCGGATGGTTCGCGTGGGTATGGACTTTCTCCGCGGTGTAATCCGCGGTGAAATAAGCGGGGTTGAGTTCGTTTTTTCCCGCCGGCGTGGTTTCCATCGCGTGGATGGACAGGCTTGTGAAAACCACGGCCGATGCCATAAGCATCAATAATCTTTTTTTCATTTCATCACCTCAACCCTATCATTCGTCCGGTGGTTCATTTTTTCTTCAACAAAAAAGAAAGCCCTCAGGCTTTCTTGTGTTTGTGGACGTGGTTTCTTATCAGGACGGCCAGGTCGTCAGGCACGTCCGTAATCGGGGAGTGGCCTGCTTCTTTGAAGATATGTTTCTCAGCATTCGGTAACGCTTCGGCGGTGGTTTCGAACATGGACTTGGTGATGACCGGATCCAATTCGCCGAAAATGGTCAGGGTCGGTGTCGTCACTTGCTTGATCGTACCATCCCCTTGAGCGACCCCGTTGTGTTCATCGGACATGTTGAAATTCATAAGCGCCCAATCCACGTCGACGAGATTCCGCTGTTTGAGCGATTCTTCGATATAGGTATCGAGCAGTGTCGCTTCGGGGACGCGGACATTGTAGATGGCGGTTGTCCAGAGGTTTCTCATGAACTGCTTGTCCTTGGTGCGCATCGCCTCGTCCACAGGTCTAACCTGAAGCGGATCGTCAGCCATGGCCGCTTTCGACTGATACTGTCTGCCGGCAAGGGCCTTTAGCTGCGCATCCTTCTCATAGATCGGGTAACCCGTATGGGCGGCGCTTTCAACCATTATCAGCGAACTGGACTTTTCCGGATGGGCGGCCGCGAAACGCATCGCGACGCCGCCACCTGTCGACCAACCGAGCAGATGGATCTTATCGAGATTAAGCTGACGGATGAAATCGTCGAGGTCATCGGCGAAATCGGCGAGGGACTCTATCGGATCATGATAACTCGACTCACCGAAACCGCGCAGGTCTGGCACAAGCAGTTCGAAGTCGTCCTTCAGCCTTTCAATCAGCGGATGAAAGTGAATGCCGCTACTCATGTTGCCGTGGATGAGCAACAGGGTTTCGCCGTTGCCACGGCCATGGTGCTGATAGGCGAGGGTCTCGTTGTTCGCGAGTGTGATTTTTTTCCGCATGGTGGCCTCCTAGATGGCGTAATCGGTGGTGCGTTCCTTGAAGAATCCGACCAGAGTGCTGATGAAAAGCCCCGGTTTTTCATACATGCTCGCATGCCCACATCCGGGAAAGATCACCAGTTGCGCATTCGGCATGCTTTCAGCGAGATGTTCCTGTTCAACCACGGGTGTCAAAAAATCATGGTCGGCGGCGACGATGAGTGTCTTCACCCGAATAAACGCCAAAGCCGCCTCGACATCATGGGTTTCGGCACTCGTGGTGAGACGGGTCATCGCATCTAAAAAATCGCTGTCTGAAAAAAGCGGCATAAGCTTCTGCTTGCGCGCTTCCATCCAGGATTGGTGCTTCTGGTAGAATTGCGGCGAGTAGATATAGGGAATGGTGATGTGATAGTAAGCCTCGCCGCTTCTTGTGCGCGCGACCGCATTCCAGCCGCGACCGATATCGCGCAACCACGGTGTTGTGCGGGCCGCGGCGTTCAAGACGACCATACGCCTTATTCTGCCCGGGTGGGCCGCCGCATACTGAAGGGCGATGCTGCCGCCATAGGAGATTCCGGTCAGATTGACCGCTTTTAGTTTCAGATGGGAAAGAAGCTGTTCCAGCATATCGACCTGAAGGGCCTGTGTATAGGGTTTATCCATTCTATCGCTTTGTCCCTGGTCCAAAAAATCGACGCGAAGAATCCTGAAATGTCGTTTGAGCTCCGCCATGAACGGCTCCCAGCTTCTATGCGACATCATGATGCCATTCAATATCACGAGCACATCGTTTTGTTCATCGCCCTCTAAAAGATAGAAGACTTTCTTGTCATCGTAGGTGAAGATGCTCATAGGGCATATCCGAGCTTTCTCGCCGCGGCCCAGAGTTCCTCGCGGAAATCGGGATGGGCGATGTTGATCAGACGCTCGACCCGCTCTCGCACGGTGGTGCCCCTCAAGGACGCGACGCCGTATTCGGTCACGACATAGTCGACATCATTGCGGGAAAGGCTGACCGCGGCCCCCGGTTTCAAGGTGGGGACGATCTTGCTGATGGCTTTTCTTTCCCCCGTCGCTTTGTCCAGTGGTGTGGCTGTCGAATAGAGTGTGATGAAGCTGCGTCCGTTTTTCGCACGCTGCGCGCCAGTGGCGGTGTCGGTCTGGCCGCCGGTGCCGCTGAACTGCATGGTACCGATGCTTTCGGAGGCGCACTGTCCGGTCAGGTCGACCTCGATGGTGGTGTTGATCGAGACCTGGTTGTCGTTCTTGCCGATGATGTAGGGGTCGTTGACGTAGTTTCCGTCGAGAATCTGGACGGCCGGATTGTCGTCGATGAAATCATAGAGTTCTTTGGTTCCAAGGGCGAACGCCGCGACCATCTTACCGGGATGAAGGGTCTTTTTCTTGTTGGTGATGGCGCCGGCTTGGAAAAGACGCATGAAGCCGGTTGTCAGCATCTCGGTGTGGACGCCGAGGTCCTTCTTGTCCATCAAGGCGGCAGCGACGGCATTCGGGATGCCACCGATACCAAGTTGGATGGTGTCGCCGTCATTGATGAGGTCGGCGATGTATTGTCCTATCTTCTTATCTTTTTCATTGGGTGAGAGATCGGGAAGTTCCGGGGCCGGGTAATCGACGTTGATGATGTAGTCGATATCGCTTTCGTGGATTTCAAGATCGCCCAGGGTCCTGGGCAGATTCGGATTGGCTTCGATGATGACGGTCTTCGCCCGGCTTATCATATGCTTTTCGTAGACATTCGATAAGGATAAGGAAAGATAGCCGTGTTTGTCGGGCGGGGTGGCATTGCCGATGAAGACGTCGGGCGGAAGGTGCTGCGCCCTTTTCACACCCGCGAAATGGAGCTGGTTCGGAATAAAGGAGATGTTCTTGTTTTTGAAGGCCTTTCTCAGGTCCCCTGAGAAAAACCAGCTGTTGACGGTGAACTTGTCTCGGTATTGCTCTTCGAGCATGAACGGATAAGGGGAAAGAGGCAGACAGTTGTCTACCGATACGTGGGTGATTCTGTCGGCGATCTCATGCAGACGGCTCAGGGTCGCACGTCCTTCGCTTGCTGCCATGCCGGCCACGATTTGGTCGTTATCCTTGATGAGTGCGAGTGCTTCGTCCAGGGTGATGGTTTTTGCCATAGTAGTTACGCTCCTTCCGATAAATAAGAGCAGGGTGATGTCGCCATCACCCTGGCTCATTATTCACATTGCTTGGTTGTTAGTCTGCGAGTACTTCATCGATGCTTTGCATACCTTCGATGATATCGAAGTATCCGACCTCATCATCGGCGTCATAACGCATCTGTAGGAGTTGCATGATCTGGGTGCCCAGACGTTGTCCATCAGAGAAATCGATTGGGGGACCAAGGTCATAGTCGAAGACTTCGGCTTCCATCAGTTCGATGAAATTCTCCCAGGTGATCGCGTCATCTTCATCGAAACGCTGCATTCCTTCGACGAAGGTCATGGCTGCGATCCATCCGGCGATGGCGAATGTGTTTTCAACGTATTCAGGGTTTTCTTTCGCGATTTCTTCCTGGAATTCAAGGTAGGCATCACGGAACTCGCCATAGGTGTCCAGTAGATCAACCCATGCGTTGGCATAGATGTCGAAAGAAAGCAGAGTCGGGTGGATGAAGCCGATGAAGGAACCATCCGCCGTGACATAGGAAGTGAGGACTGGAACGGTGTTGCCTTGTCCGGAGAGCGCGAACAGCGAACTGACCGCAGGACCCTGGTTCATACCGAGGACGACAACGTCGACATCGGCCGCGACCATGGCGAGCGCTTCACTGTCGTGGTCGGTTCCGGCGACTTGCGCCTCGACGATTGTGACACCGAGTTCAGTCGCTTTTCTCTCCATGCCGGCTCTGATTTCGAGTCCGACTTCGTTGCCGGTGTACATAAGACCGATGGTTTCGGCTTCGAAGTTCGCGACGGCGCGGGCGACCATCATTTCTCCCTCGAACTCATAGGTTGGCTGAATCGGGAAGCTCGCACGCTGTCCGCCTTCGGCAGACGGCGTGGACACGGTGGTCGAACCGGTGGCGAAATAGACGCGTGGCACACCGAGCGTGTTCAGATATTCCTGAGTGGCGGCAACCGTCGGCGTTCCGAAGTGGCCGACCATGGCGAAGACTTCATCCTCTTCGACAAGACGCTGGGTATAGGTGCCCCCTTGGTCCGCATCGAAACCGTCGCTGTAGTGGATCAGGCGGACGTCGCGTCCGAGAATGCCACCATCATTGTTGACCATGGTGAAGTATGCTTCCATACCAGCGACGAAAGGCGCACCGACGAATCCGAAGTCACCGGTAGTGACCGCGGTGTTACCGACAAGAATCTCGGTATCGGTGATGCCTTGGGCATGTTCTTTTTCTTCTTCCTCGCGCTCACAGGCGGCGAGTCCGAAAAAGAGTGTTAATGCAAGAAACAGTGCAAAAAACTTTTTCATTTGAATCCTCCTCATATAGTTTATTTCTAATACCGCTTTAGCGGCTTGTTGCCGAAATTGGGTGTTATTTGCCAAGATAGGCTTCAATCAGTTCCTCATCCTTGATAAGCGAGGACGCTTTGCCTTCTTTGACAACCTTGCCGACCTGGATAACATAGCCGTAATCAGCAATTTTCAGTGTCTGAAGCGCGTTTTGTTCGACAATGAGCACCGAGATGCCCATGTTGTTGAGTTCCTTGATGATGTTGAAGATATCCCTCACAATCAGGGGCGCGAGGCCCAGCGACGGCTCATCGAGAATGAGCAGTTTCGGTGAAGCCATGAGGGCGCGTCCGATTGCGAGCATCTGCATCTCGCCGCCCGACAAAGTCGAGGCGATCTGGCGGTTTCTCTCCTTCAGCACTGGAAAGAGATCATAGACCCGCTCCAGATTGTTTCTGAACATCTCATCGGCACTCAGAAGAACTGAGGCATCGTCTTTTCCATCACCGCTGGCGGCGATTTTTTCTTTCAGCCGCTTTGTCTTGGCGTTATCATAGATGCTGTTGATGGGCACGGATTGTGGTTTCAGGGTAAACGCACCGATTTTGAGATTTTCATAGACCGACAGATCGGAAAAAATCTGCCTGCCTTCGGGGGCGTGGGCGATGCCGTCTTTCGCGATGCGTTCTACGGACAGCCGGGTGATGTCGTTGCCTTCAAAAGTGATGGTTCCCGCGGCGGCGGGGACAAGCCCTGAGATTGTCTTTAGCAACGAGGTCTTGCCGGCGCCGTTCGAACCCAGAATGGCCACGATGTTCCCTTTCGGAACCGTGATGTCGACACCTTTTAGCGCACGGATCGCACCATAGGAAACATGTAGGTCTTCGATTTTCAGTATGTTTTCCATGCTAGTCTTCCTTCCCTAGGTAGGCTTCCTGCACCAGCGGATTCTTTTGAATCTTTTGTGGTGTCTCATGTGCCAGGTATTTGCCGAAGTTGATGGCCAGGACACTGTCGCAGATATTCATGACAAAGCCCATATCGTGTTCAATCAGCAGGATGGTGGCATTGTATTTTTTGCGGATATCATGGATGAGCGTCTCAAGTTCATCGGTTTCCCGGTCGTTCAGACCGGCCGCCGGTTCATCGAGCACAATGAAGCGGGGATCGGTGATGAGCGCGCGGGCGATTTCAACTTTCTTCATGATGCCATAAGGCTGACCCATGACGTAAAAGTCCTTCAGATGGTCGATCTTCAGAAATTTCAGAATCTCGAGTGCTTTTTCATAGAGTTCTTTTTCCTGCGCCCGCATCTTCGGGAGCCTCAGAATGTGTGAGACGATGTTGGTGCGGACCTGTTTGTGTGCCCCGATCATGACGTTGTCGATGATTGAAAGGTCGGGAATGAGCTCGATGTTCTGGAAAGTCCGAGCGAGTCCCTGTCTGACAATGCCGGTCACATCGACCTTCCGCAGGTCCGTGGTGTTGCCGTCTTTGTCCCGGTAGAGAATATCGCCGGTATAGTTTTTGTAGAACTGGGTGACGCAGTTGAAAACCGTTGTCTTACCGGCGCCGTTGGGGCCGATCAGACCGACAATTTCCCCTTCGTTGATTTCAAAATTCAGCTTGTCGACGGCGACGAGGCCGCCGAATTTCATCGTGAGGTTCTTGACTGATAGAATCGGAGTCTTAGCCACGACGCTCACCTGCCTTTTTCGCGAGGTAGGATTTGGATCTGATAAGCAGTTTCTTGATGTCTGTGAGAATCTGGGCCGCTCCGTATGGATAATAGAGGATGACCACGACAATCAACAGACCCGCGAGGATGTCCTCGAAACCGGAAAGAATCGGGACTTCCCTCAAAACGAAGGCCGGGACACCAATCAAGAGGAAAGCGCCCACCAGCATGCCGATCAGGCTTTTCATGCCGCCGATGACGACGACGGCAAGGATGACAAGGCTCAGACCGAGCCCCCACTTGGTCGCAGAACCGGTCGTCTGAAAGAAGATGAGATGGAGAATGCCGCCGAATGCGGCGAAGACCGTGGCAATCACGAATGCCATCAATCTGTACTTTATGACGCTGATGCCCATCGCAAGCGCGGCGTGCTGTGAACGACTGATTGCCATCAGTGCACGACCGGTGGGGCTCTTGACTATATTATAAACCACGATGAACGCGATGACCATCCCGATCGCCACAAAATAATAAAGGATGATCCGGTCCGCTTTCAGAAAGTTCGTAAGTTCATAACCCATGAAAAAGTCGATGCTCGATCCAATCCGTTGGGTTTCACCACTGTTGAAAATGGCGAACGCACGGAAAATCTCAGTGACGATGTGACCGACGAACAATGTCGCGATGGCTAGATAGATCCCTTCCATCTTGAGCGACAGCACACCGACGGCCATGCCCAAAAAGCCCGCCAAAACGAGTGTCAGCACCACCGAAAGGAGAAAGGGCAGACCAACCACGTTGATGAAGACGAACATGCTGTTGGTCGCCACGCCCATGAAGGCCGCGGTGGCCAAAGAGACCAGGCCGCTGAAACCGAGCAAGAGGTTCAACCCGAGCGCCACCACCGTGATAATCATTATCTCGGCGAGAAAGTTGATGTTCGTCGCCGCCGGACCGGCGAAGACGATGCGTCCGATGACAATCATCACCACGCCGAGGACGACAAACTGCATCTGAGGACTTTGTTTGATATAGGTGGCGACATTTTTCACGATCATCCGCAGTTTCTGCCAGATGGTACTGAGTTTGTTTTTTACAGTCATGTCTACACCTTCCTCTGCGGTTTCTTACCGAACAGGCCGTAAGGTTTGAAATAAAGAATGACAAGAATGATCGAATAGACGAGAAGCTCCGCGAAAATGGAACGAAGATCAAGACTCGTCACAAAGAAATAGCGGCCGGTACTGATGGCGAAGCCGATGATATAAGCCGCGACGACAGGGCCGAAGAACGTGGAGAATCCCCCGAAAACCCCGGCGAAAAATGCGCTGATCTGCACTGTGATGAGCATATTCGGCGTCATCCCGACCCGTGGTGCCAAGGCGATGCCGGCAATCGTACCGAGCATGGCCGCAAAAGCCCAAGCGAACATGGTGACGGTCTTTGTCGGAACGCCCATCAGTCTGGCGATGGGCTCATTCGAAGCGGTCACACGTGTCGCGAGACCCCAGCGGGTCTTCTGGATGAACAGAAACACAATCAGCATGAGGACCATTGTGAGCAAGAAGATGAAGATGGTGTTCCACTCGATGCTCGCACCGAGAATGGTTACCGTATGTTCAGACGCGATAAACTGTTCGGGTCTGATGGTAACCGGTGGAAAGACCGTCCTTAGTATGCCCAGGGTCGAGTTCATGATTCCGATGAGAATCATGATGATACCGAGTGTCAGGATTTGTTTCGATACGGGCGATGCTTTGCGGGCAGGTCGGATGAACAGTTTGTCGATGATGACACCGGTCAGGAAAGCCGTACCCATCGCAATCAGCATCGATGTCCATATGCTGAGTCCTACAGTCAATAGAAAGTAAGCCGCGATATAGGCATTGAAGGTTCCGATCGAGCCCTGCGCGAAGTTTGTCGCCTTGCTGGTTCTGAAGATGAGGACGATACCGAGTGTCGCCAGCGCGACGATACTTCCAAGACGCAGACTGTTGAAAAGAATCTGGATAATGATGGAGATATTCATCGTTTCTCACCCCACTCAATCACTGAGGCGCCCCATACATAGCCGATTCCGGCGGCGATCAGGGCGATGGTCGTGCCATCTTTGATCTTGCCGGACGCAAGTCCGAGATGCATGGAAAGAATCTGGTCGATCTGACCCATATGACCATAGTCTTCGAGGTAGGTCGTCTGAGATTGATCAAGACCGAGCTCCTGAAGCATGCCTTCGTGGCCGGAGCGTTTGATATGGAGGATGCCGAGATAGCCGATATCCTCGACGCGCTTGCCCGATTTTTCCAAGGCTTCCTCGATACACGCGAACCAATTAGGCATCGAGACCTCGTTCAGACGGTCCTTCATCTTCTTCGGTTCCATCAGTCGAAGCGACTTGTAGGCCTGATCGACATTGTCTTTGGTGATGGGGTTTTTCGTTCCGCCGATTTCGACACCGGCGGTTCTTGCCAATGTACCATCGGCGATGATATGGGAACCGAGTACGAGATTTTTCCCGTGGTTCTTCTTGAGAATCATCGCGCCGCCACCCGCGGACAGATTGTACATCATCGACATGTGCGGATCGGAAAAGTCGACGAAATCCCCGTTTCTGTAACCACCGACAATCAAGACGGTGTCGAGATTGTCGTCGGCGACCATCATATCCTTGGCGAGTTTGAGCGCGGCGAGCGCGGTCGCACAGCGGTTCTGGATATCGATTCCCCAGGCATTTCTGGCACCGATTCTTCCCTGGACATAAAGGGCCGATGTGGTGAGCGGATATTCCTTCCACTCTTCGCCGATATCTAGGATGAGGTCGATTTCAAGGGGATCGATGCCGGTTTCCTGAAGCGCGTGGAGCGCGGCTTTCGCCCCCATTTCCTGTGTCCCGTCGTCTTCGCCGGGCACATAGATGGTGTTTATCCCCAGTTTCTTGCGGACATTCTCAGCGGTCCAGTTTCCTTCGGTCTTCTCCGCAATCTCACTTGCAGTCATGGTGCTTTTCGGAAGATAAATCCCGGTGCCGACGACACCGACATGGACATCCTTTGACATTGTACTCACTCCAATAGAATTTAAAGTCTCATGCCACCGTTGACACTGAGCACGTGTCCGGTGATGTAGCTTGAATCATCGCTGGCGAGGAAAAGCGCCGTACCGGCAATTTCTTCTGGTTCGCCAAGCCGTTTAAGCATGGTCATTGATGCGAATTTCTGAAGCAGATCCTCAGGAACGGTCTTGAGGATATCGGTCATGATATAACCGGGCGCGATCGCATTGACGCGCACCGGAGTCCCTTTGCGGGCGAACTCTTTCGCCCAGGTCTTGGTGAGTCCGATGAGACCGGCTTTCGACGCGGCGTAGTTGGCCTGCCCGATGTTGCCGTACTCACCGACGACACTCGAGATGTTGATAATCGAACCGCCACCTTTTTCTTCCATGTGAGGACCAATATGACGGGTGAGGTTGAAAACACCTTTCAGGTTGACATCCATCACGAGGTTCCAGTCCTCATCGCTCATCTTGCGGGTCATGCCATCGCGGGTGATTCCCGCATTGTTGATGAGGATATCGATCTGACCGTAGTCTTCAATGATTTTTTCAACGAGGGTCTTGCACGCATCCGCGTCGGTGACATTGAGAATTCTGCCTTCGACTCCGTCTTTTTTATAATCGGGTTCCTGCATATCGAGCGCGATCACTTTCGCGCCTTCCTCGGCAAAACGGACCGCCATGGCTTTTCCAAGCCCCTGCGCGCCGCCTGTGATAATCGCTACCTTGTCTTTCAAACGCATATTATGCCTCCGTCCTTTTCAATATTATCGCTGTGCCCATGCCGCCGCCGATACAAAGCGAGGCAAGGCCATAGCTGTTTTTCCTTTTGATCATCTCGTGCAGGAGTGTCACAGTGATTCTGTTCGCGCTCGCACCGACGGGGTGTCCGAGTGCGATGGCGCCACCGTTGACATTGGTGCGTTCGACAATCTTCTCGAGCGCTTCACCGTAAGCTTCCTCGAGTTCCTTGAGAACGCCGAGGCTCTGTGCGGCGAACGCTTCATTCAGTTCCAGAAGTTCCATGTCACCGAATGAAAGACCGCTGTGTCTGAGGGCCGCACCAATGGCCGGCACGGGACCTAGGCCCATATAGTCCGGTTCCACACCGCCTTGGCCGACACCGACAATCTCGGCGAGCGGTTTGAGATTGTATTTTTCCACCGCTTCTTCGCTCGCGATCATCATGAAACTCGCGCCGTCGTTGATGCCGCTTGAATTGCCGGCGGTGACACTTCCGTCCTTCTTGAAAGCCGGGCGTAGTTTCGCCAGGTTCTCTTCGTTGCTGTTGCGGTTGATATGTTCATCGGTCTCGAAAACGAAATCACCGCGGCGACTCTTGATTGTGATTGGAACAATCTCTTCTTTGAACCGGCCGTTGTCGGTCGCGTTCGCCGCGCGGCGTTGCGATTCAGCGGCAAAAGCATCCTGTTCCTCACGGGAAAGCCCGAATTTCTCCACAATGTTTTCGGCCGTAATCCCCATATGGATCGGCTTGAATGCATCGGTGAGCGCATCATCGATCATATGATCCTTGACGGCGAAGCCGCCCATCTTAATCCCTTTGCGCGTCTTGTCCGGGAGAAGATAGGGCGCTTTGGACATCGATTCCACACCGCCTGCGATAATCATATCATGCATGCCGGCCTGAATCGAGGTGAACGCATTAATCACGGTCTTCATACCGGATCCGCAGACCATGTTCACGGTGTAGGCCGGTATCCCTACCGGAATACCCGCTTTGACAGAAATCTGTCTCGCGATGCCCTGCCCGAGTCCCGCAGGAAGGATGTTGCCCACAATTACCTCATCAAACGCATCTTCCGGCACACCGGTCTCTTGAATCATTGATTTCACAACATCCGCACCGTAATCGGCTGGATGCATGTCGGAAAGCGATCCCATGAACTTACCGATGGCTGTGCGTTTCGCTGAAACCACGTACACTTTTTTCACAAACAAACCTCCTAAAATTTATTCCTTGCTTGCATTTCGCAAATGGATGACTTATACTACAAGTGTGAACCGTTATTCATAAACTGAATGGATATTCATAATATAGCATAAAACGCTTTCAGTGTCAATTGAATGCACACAAAAATGAATGTCCGGGGAGTGACCAAGATGATAAATCTCGATATCAAGGAACCGACAACCAGAAACGCGAAAAACACATTCGATGAAATCGAACGCGCCGCCATCAAACTTTTTTATAAGAACGGTTATCACGGTACCACTGTCAAAAACATCACCACCGAAGCGGGTGTCGCGGCGGGAACCTTCTACCTCTACTTTCCTTCCAAACTCGTTCTATACAAACACATCCTTCTTCTTTTTTCCCACAACATCCGCAAGCATATCGCTGAACGTGTCGCCAAAAAGGAAACCCGTTTTGAAAAGGAAAGAACTGGAATCAAGGCCTTTTTGGAGTATGCGAGCGAAAATCCCGAGATGTACAACATCATCTGGGAATCCCTGTATATCGACCGCGAACTTTTCAAAGACTACTACGAATCCTTCGCCATCCGCTATGTCAACGGACTTGAAAAAGCCAAAGAGAACAAAGAAATCAGGAATCTCGACAGTGAGATCATCAGTTACATCCTGATGGGCATCACCAACTTCATCGGGCTCAAGGTCGTCATGGACCTGGGCCGGTCCAACGATGATATCGACCGCATTGTCGATGTCACCATGGACCTACTGCAGTCGGGACTTTTTCTAAAAAAATAGTTTCACGATCCAAAAAGACAATGGAAAATCTCCATTGTCTTTTTGTTTTCAAACAAACCATCCAGTCAAAATCGCGCGCATAGTGGATTTCAAGCCAAATGAAAAAAACTTCCCGATTATCGGGAAGTTTCAAGGACGGGTTCGGGCGAAGGTTCTCCCTGAAGTTCGGAAAGCGGGTCTTTTCGAACTCTTTTCTTTTTTTCGACGGGTACTTTGGGTTGGAAATCGATTCTGGTATAAAGCAGATAACCGACGATGGTGATCAGGATATTGCTGATCAGCATCGCTTCCCAGATGACACGGCTCCCCCGTGTGGGCAAAAGCCAACCCATCAGCAAGACAAGCGGGATTCTTATGACCCACAGTCTGGCCACGGAGATGATGAATGTGTAATGGGTGTTCCCGGTGCCGTTGTAGGTCCCGATGAATGTCTGGAAGACCGCCATGAGTGGCAGGCCCAGCAGAATGAAAAACATGTAGTCGACCGTCAGTTTCAGCGCAACCGCATCATCGCCCAGGAAAAGCGCGGCGAGCGGCTCTCTGATCACCATGATACCAAGCGAACCCACCGCCATGATGCCCGCGGATAGGATCATGCACTTCTTGAAGGTCTCTTTCGCTCTTGATGGATTGAGCGCACCGATGTTTTGACCGATGTAGGCACTGAGAATCGCCCCCATCGCCATGACGGGGTGCAAAATCATCGATAACAGACGGTTCCCGAGTCCGAACGCTGCGATGGTCTCGGTGCCGTAAGCATAGATGACACCGTTCATGACACCGAAGCCGACCGCGGTCAGGGCCTGACCGAGGGAAGCGGGAATCGCGGTCCTGAGCAGCTTCAACATAATCTCCAGCTTATCCTTCAGCGCACCCACGGCGCGAAGGGCTTCCAAATCGAGGATGTCCTTGAAGCGAATGGCAATCCCGTCTTTTGCGGTGAAGAGTCTTCTCACCGCGAAAGGCATGATTATGAGATTGGCAAGCAGTGTCGCCATGGCAGCACCGGGGACGCCAAGACCCAGCACGATGATGAAAATCGGCGAAAGTAGAATGTTCAAGATGATCGCACTACCACTGATAAGTACCGGCGAGACCGTGTCGCCACTGGCTTGGCGGGTCGCCATATAAGCGAAGAAAGAAAGCAACAGCGGCATCTCGAACGCCCTGATTCTAAGGTAGGCCACACTGTAGGTATAGACATCGCCCTCGGCGCCCATGGCCGCCATGACGACGGGGGCGAGGAAATAAGCCAGAATATTGATCAGAATCCCGATACCGAGCGCCAATAGGAAAAGCTGTCCGGCATAGCGTTTCGCCTTGGCAAGGTCGTCCGCGCCTAAAAGCTGAGAAATGAGACTGGTCCCCGCGACCGCAAGACCGATGCCGAGTGACAAAAATGCGAAAAGCACAGGGAATGTCATCTGGATCGAGGCGACCGCATCGGCACTTGAACCATCGCCGCGACTGACAAAAAACATGTCGACAATATCATGGAGCGTCTTGATCAGGTTGTTGATCATCAAAGGAAGGGCCAGCAGCAACAGCCCTTTGTATATGTTCGGATCTTTCAATATCAGATAGCGTTTTTTTTCATCTTTAGTCATTTTTTCTCACCGCAGAACATTATAGCATAAAACGCCCGGATTGAAACAATAATACTTCCATTCCTTCAAGAACGTCCGGGACGCGGTCCGAAGTACTGATAGAAGCGGGTCTTGATGTTACCGTTATAAAGCACCCGGGTCTTGGAAGCTTTCTTTCCGACGGTCTTCTCGAAGCCGGAAAAAGGTGTGAGGATATAAAAAGAGTAGGTATCATGCGCATGGATGATGCGGCCGATACGCCGGTAAAGCGGCGCGAGGGTCTTCTCGTCTTCGATGCGCTTGCCGTAGGGCGGGTTGGTGATCATGACCGCATGGTTCGCTTCATAATCCACATGGATGAAATCGGCCGTCTTGAAACGGATATCCTCATCCACACCGGCGTTGAACGCATTTTCTTTCGCGGTTTCGACCATGCCGTGGTCGATGTCACTCGCCCTGATATCGAGCGTGGCTGTCTGGTCGATGGCTTTGAGCGCCTCTCGTTTGATTGCACGGAATGTCTCGCGGTCGCACCAGGGAAAGTGCTCGAAGGCGAAACGGCGGTTCAGACCAGGCGCGATGTTCTTCGCGATCATCGCCGCTTCGATGGCGATGGTGCCCGACCCGCAAAACGGATCGATCAAGGGGCGGTCCTTATCATAGAAACTGAGCAGGATTAATGCGGCCGCGAGTGTCTCTTTCAGCGGGGCGACGCCGGTGCTCGCGCGGTATCCGCGTTTGTGAAGCGCGTTGCCGGAGGTATCTAGGAGAAACTCCGCCTCATCATCGAGGATGTACATCAAGAAATCATGCCGCGCGCCCGCTTCTGTGAACTGAAAAGTGCCGGTGACGGCCCGAAGATTCTCAATTAAGGCTTTCTTCGTGATCTTCTGGATGTCGCGGAGACTGAAAAGGGCTGATTTCTGGCTTTGGGCGTTGACAATGAACTGTCCCTCGGGATCGATGAGGTTTTTGAGGTTCAGTGCCTTCACAAAATCAAAAAGCGCATCAAAATCGCGGACCGTCTTTTTCCCGAGGACCACAAAGATATGTTCCGCCGTCCTCAGATTGAGATTGGCCCGCATGATTCCCGCGGCATCGGCTTTGAAGTAGACACGACCGTTGCGTACCGCTCCGGTTTCAAAACCAAGCGATATGAGTTCTCGTTTCATCACGGCTTCGATACCGAACGCCGTGGTTGCGACACATTCGTACATGGGCATCTTCCTTTCAAATCCATCATATCACAAAGACTGCTTTGATAAACAACGGATTTACGTTATAATTAATTTGAAATTCCACCAATAAAAACACACCGTCGTTTGTTTTGTAGTTGAAAAGGACGGCTAGGGGGTCCCGATGGATAAAAAAGAACTCGAAAAATACGTTCGCGCCTTCAAAAAAGGTGACGAACAGGCGTTTGACATACTATATAACGAAACAAGCCCCGCCGTCTATTATACGATTCTGTCGATTCTGCACGACGAGTCGCTCAGTGAGGATATCATGCAGGAAACCTACATCAAGATGATCGAGGAACTCGACCGCTACAAAGGGAAAAACGAATTCACCGCATGGATCAAGACCATCGCCAGAAACAAGGCGCTCAACGAATACAAGCGCAGACAGAAAGAATTCTCCGTGGATTCGGCTGAAAGCGAATACCTCTTCGATTCGGTCCATCCGAGCAGCGAAAAGGAATATTACCTGAAGAAACTGTTGGAGGATCTTCCAAAAGATGAAAGAGAGATTGTCTTAAGACACGTCATCCTGGAAGATAAGCACAAGGACATCGCAAAAAAACTGGACATGCCACTCGGTACGGTCCTGTGGAAATATCAAAAAGCACTCAAGACGCTAAGGAAAAAAGGTGGTGACGACAATGAGAGAACATATTAGGAAAGAAGCCCGCAAGGATGTGCCCGATATCCGGGAACGGATCAAGGCGGAGCCGTCTTACCGGACATTCATACAAAAAGCCCGTCAGAAAGAACCCCGCAGAGGATTTTTCGGTAAACTGCGGCTGGCGACCGCCGGGACCTTCGCAGTATTGTTGTTGCTGCTTTTTCTGGCCCTTCCTGCCGGCAGGGAAGACCACACCGAAATCTTTATAGAGATCAACCCGAGCTTCACCCTCCTCTTGAACGAGGACGATGAGGTTGAGGCGTTCATCCCAGGCAACAGCGATGCCGAGATTCTCTTCGAAGCCGCCGGAAGTCCGGTGGGTATGATGTTTGAAGACGCCATCGACATGCTGTTTGACAAAGGTGTCGAACTGAACTTCATCCGTGAGGGTGAGAGTTTCATCCTCTATGACGCCATCAGCGCTGACAAGGCCCTCGAAGACAGACATTTGGAGATGCTTGAGCACCGCCTCGCTTCGCTCATTGTCGAGAAAGCCCGCAATGTCCAGATGGCGCGCGGCCTGGGTGGCAGTCCGACCGAGAAGGAACTCGAGGTTACCGAAGACTATGGTATCAACCTCATGCGTGCCCGTTTGATCGGCAACATCCTGACTCAAGAAGAAGATATCGAAATCGAGGATCTGCTTGACAAGTCGATCAGGGAACTGCTCGATAAGATCGATGGTCATCATCGCGCCGGTCCGCCGGCAGGCGAGGATGACTATCCCAGCAGGCATCCCTTCGACAACGACAACCTGCCCCCGAACATGCCCGGTAGAAACCCCATGAGGTAACACCCCTTTGTTGCTATATGGAAAAAGCGCCCTTCATTCATCAACCGATGAAGCGGCGCTTTTTTCATTCGAGATAATCACTTAGCTGATTATGGGTGGCATCCATCAGGATGTCGATGTTTTTCTTGTCATCCGCGAGCGGACTGTGACCTGCGGGCTTCGCTTTGTAATAATAGAGGTCAGTGAGGTTGTCTTTGTCCTGATAGACGAGATAAGCGTAGCTTGTGACCGCTTTCGTCGCATCGATGCCGCGGCTTGTCGCGAGCCGCCAAGCGAGTGAATAAAGTTTCGATGTGTGTTTTGTGCCGATTTCAGTCTTGACAAGTCCGGGATGGACCGCGTAGGCACGCACCCCGTTTTTCTGTCCGAAGCGGTCATTGTAACCGGCCGTGAACAGGACGTTGTAGAGTTTTGTGCGCGCATAACTTCTAAGCGCGTGATACTTGGACAAAGCCTGAAGGTCTGCACTATCGAATCCGGCACGCTTGTGCGCGTGGCTGCTCGAGGTGATGATGCGGCCTTTTTTCACCGAAAGCGCGTCCGTCAACAGGTAAGAAAGCAGATAGACCGCGAGATGATTGACCTGATACTGCATCTCGAAACCGTCTTTAGTAATGTGTTTTTTCTTGGGGACGATGGCGGCGTTGTTGATGAGCACGTCAATGCCCTGCGGATGGTCCTTGATGATCGACTGCGCGCCCTCACGGACAGAAGCGAGGTCGGAAAAATCGGCGATAACCAGTGAATAATCACCTTTGAAATCGCGTTTGTCCGCTTCCGCGGCGAGATGGTCCAAACGTTTTTTGTTTCGGGCCACAGCAATGACTTTTTCGCCTCTATGGAGAAAATAGAGAAAGAGGGCCCGGCCGATACCACTGGTGGCACCGGTGATCACAATGGTCTTTTGCATCGCCTCACCTCAAATGAAAAGCATGAATAACAGCAGTGTGAGCACTGCGATAATCACGACAAAAGCAACCTTTTTAATCATAGCGTATTTTTCTATCATCCTGACACTCCTTTGGAATAAAAAAGGCTTGACAGACGCAAGCCGTTAGAATCAAAATGGTGCCGCTTGCTGGATTCGAACCAGCAACCTCTTCCTTACCATGGAATTGCTCTACCTGTTGGAGCTAAAGCGGCGATTAAGGATAAACCTCAATTATTCTAACACGAAACAAAAAATAAGGGAAGAGGGTAATTTTAAATTTTGACAAAAATCTCGCCCTCTTCTGTCTTTGTCTCATATGTGGTGGCTTTTTTGGCCGGAACCTTCATGAATAGCATCTTCGGCTTTTCAAGGATTTCCCCGTTTTCGACATTGATTTTCGCGTTGTGACGGGCGCAGGTCACCACACCGTCGCTGAAGCTGCCTTTGTATAGACTCGCTTTCATGTGGGGACAGTTGTCATGTAGCGCATAGACGTTCTTATCATAATAGATGAGCAACACCGGTGTGTCATTCAGTTCGACACGGAGTTTTCCGTACTCTTTCAACGTGCCAAGCGCCGCGGCGGATTTCCACTCCATAAGTCACACTCCTTCTTTGAAAATCGGTCTATTCACATTATAACACGATGGCCCCTCATTGTTAAGAATCATTGCTTGAAAAACGGTTATCAACTGGTATAATAGTTATACCGTTATTCACGAAAGGAGCTTTCCATGTTCACACTGTCAATCAATGGAAAAGAGAAAACCTTTGATGAGAAAGTCAGACTGCTCGACCTCATCGAAGACAAAGAAAAAAACTATTTCATCGCGCTTGTCAACAACCGGCTGCGCGAACTGCATTATGTAATCGATTATGACGCCACGGTCGAGTTTCTCGACACGACCCATCCCGAGGCCATCCATGCCTACGAATCCAGCTTGCGCTTTCTTGTCGCGAAAGCCTTCCACAACCTCTATCCGAAGTTCACCTTCAAGTTCAACTACAGTATCTCCAGGAGCGTCTTTTGTCATATTCTCAACATGAACGAAACCGGCGACATAAGCACCATCCTTGAGAATCTTGAAAAAGAGATGCACCGAATCGTCGAAGCCGACCTCCCCATCACCCGCCTCGAGATGGAAAAGGACGACGCCATCGAATTCTACAAGAAACACGGATACGACGACAAAATCGACATCGTCCAGTATCGCCCCGAAGACACCGTCCACTTCTATCAGTGCAAAGAATACATCAACTACATGTATAGTCTGATGGTCCCATCCACCGGTTATTTGCACACGTTCAAACTCAGAGTCTACCCTCCGGGCTTCCTGATTCATTACCCGCGGGCTGAAAAGGGCGGCGAAATCCCATCCTTCGAGGATGCGCCCATCTACGGGCGGACACTGAGAGATGCCAACCGCTGGGCGGACCGGATCGATGCGGCGACCATCGCCGACATGAACAAGCACGCCGAAAGCGAAACTCTGGTCGAATTCGTACAGGTCAACGAATCAAAACACAACCAGATGCTATCCGAGATCGCCACCATCGTCAAAGACCGCAGCGAGGACATCCGCTTGATCGCCATCGCCGGCCCTTCCTCGAGCGGAAAAACGACATTCTCCACGCGGCTTCGCGTCGAGCTCATGTCCAAGGGACTGAAACCCGTGATGATCTCTCTCGACGATTACTATCTCGACCGCGACAAAATCACCCCGAACGAACACGGTGAGATCGACTTAGAACACATCAACACCTTAGATATCGACCTTTTCAACCAAAACATGCTGGACCTCATCCAGGGCAAGACCGTCGATATCCCGAAATTCGATTTCATGACCAAAAAACGCGCCGGCTCCAAAAAACTTAAAATCTCACCGGACAATCCCATCATCATCGAGGGCATCCACGCGCTCAACGAGACGCTGACCTCCCTGATCCCACAACATCAGAAATTCAAAATCTTCATTTCCCCGCAACTGCAGATAAACATCGACAATCACAATCCGATCAGCATCACGAACCTGCGTCTTCTAAGACGGATCGTCCGTGACCGCAAATTCAGAAACGCTCCCGCCAGCAAGACCATCGACATGTGGCCTTCTGTGCGCCGCGGTGAGTTCAAGTGGATCTACCCGCACCAGGAGGGTGCCGACTATATCTTCAACAGCGGACTCGCCTATGAGTTTTGCGTCATGAAGAAATACGCCCTCGACACACTTCTTGAAATCCCCCGGGACAGTGAACACTTCATCACGGCAAACCGCCTGATCAAGTTCCTGAAATACTTCAAGGACATCGACGACAAGCCGGTACCGAACAACTCGCTTTTACGCGAATTCATCGGTGGCAGCTGTTTCGAGGACTGAGCCCGATACGCCCCGCATCGCAATCGATGCGGGGTTTTTCATGAAAAAAGCGCCGGTGGGCGCTTTGAATCCTGTATCACGAAACCGTACCGGTCTTGACGAACACATAACGCGTCTTTGAAGAACGCTCGGCATCAAAGCGGTAGCCTTCCTCGGCAAATGTTTTCAGCCGGGAGGGAATGGTGATTTTTTCACAAGCGGCGTAACGGACCATCAGACCGCGCATTTTCTTGGCCTCCATGGCATGGATGGATAGCTTCCCTTGCTTCATCGTGTAAAAATCGATATCAATCCAATCAAGGGAGTTTTTCTCAATGGCGTCAGAATATTCCTTGGACGCCAGGTTGATGACGTGGGTTCCTTCAAGGTGCGAAGTGAGACGGGATTTCCAGAATGATTTCAGGGGCTCGCCGTCCAACTTGATGCCCATCGGCAAACGGTAAGGGGCGATCGCATCAAGCGGTCGCAAGAGACCGTAAAAGCCACTGATGATGTATAGATGGCGGTTCAGATAATCAAGCGCCGCCGCATCCAGGGTGCGGGCGGAAAGATGGGTGAACTGGGTGCCCGTGTAAGTGAAGATGGCTGGATTGACCTCTTTGAGATTTTCAAAGCGCTCAAAGTTGAGTCCGGCGATTGTCTCATTGACTTTGAAAAGCACCGCGAGCTCATCCACGCTTTTTTTCCTGAGCCGTTCGTGCAGAACGGTCTTCTCCTGATTGAACACAGGCTTCTGCGCGGCGGATTTTTCTGTTTCTTCCATGGTCTTCGACGGGGAAATCAACAGTTTTATCGGTTTTGTTCTCATAAGGCACGCACACTGAGCAGGCAGGGGTTTTGTTCATCCCAGAGCATAGGGAACGTCTCAAGCGGGATGAATCCCATGGACCGGTAGAACGCCCTTGTTTTTTCGTAGCCCTTGTCCGGATGGGACGAATCGAGGGTCTTGACCTGGATGAAGGCGTAGCCTGCTTTTTGGGCATAGGCCAGGGCGGCCTCTACAAGATGCCGGCCGATGCCGCGGCGGTGATGGCGCTGTCTGACACCCATGACATGAATTTCCACAGTGTACCGGTTATGCGCTTTGAGGCCGAGAAATCCGGTGTAACCATCTTCGTCCATGCTGGCGAAAAACGTCAGGCCGGGACTCTTTTCGATATAATCAGCCCTGGCTTCGGGGATACCGAACCAGGGTGTAAGATCGTCGAGTATCGCTTTTGTGATTGTTTTTTTGAGCTCGGGGTTATCAATTTGTCTGGTCGTCACGGATCACACTTCCTTTGTCGGGCGTGGTTCGCCACAAATAAAACACCGACCGGTGTTTTATTTGAAATGTTTTTTGTATTCGCCGTAGCCTTCTTTTTCCAGGGCGTCCACAGGAATGAAACGGAGCGAAGCGGAATTGATGCAATAGCGCATGCCGCCTTTTTCTTCGGGTCCGTCGTCAAAGACGTGACCGAGATGGGAGTCGGCGCTTTTGCTTCGCACTTCGGTGCGGCGCATACCGTGCGATGTGTCGAACGTTTCCTTGACTTCACCAACGGGTTTCGTGAAGGATGGCCAGCCGCAACCGGCGTCATACTGTTCATTCGTTGTGAAAAGGACCTCGCCACTGACGACATCGACATAGATGCCTTCCTTGTCGTTGTCGTGATAGGGGTTCGCAAACGGTGGTTCGGTCGCATTTTCCTGGGTCACCTTGTATTGCAACGGTGTGAGGCGTTTCTTGAGTGCTTCTTTATTCTTCTTATTATCATCTTTCATGTTATCACCACCTATTTCCATGATAACATGCTTGCCGCATCGACGATGGAATTTCGCTCGCCGTCATTGGTGATCAGTGATGGTGTTTTCTTTCCTCATCGTCGTCCTGGATGTCGATATCCTCATCGCGGTCGAAATCCTCTTCTTTCATGAATTCGAAGACCGAGGATTTGATATGAGTCTTTCCTTTTGAAAAGAAACGGACGGTTTTAGAGGGGAAGAAAAGCGTATTGATGATCGGAATCAGCAGAAACATCAGCCAACCGGGATGCCAGAAATCATCAAGAACGATCCCTAAGACGAGATAGGTGATGGTGATGGCCAGGGTAACGCCCTTGCGGGCATCCAGATGGCCATTCAGCAGCGTATCGGAAAGCGGAATGGCGAAAAAGACGATCCAGCCGGGATGAGCGAGGTCGAAGCCGAAATGGAGCCACAGAAACACAAGTAGTGCGATCAGGGGCATCATCTGGTTCAGCCTTCTTTTGATATCTCTGGAATAAAGCAGTGCGGATAGCGGAATCAGTAGAAAAAAGGTGAGGCCCAGCAGCCAGTCCTCAAGGACGAAACCACTGAAAAGGAAAAGCAATAGACTGACCAACGGGGTTGCGGCGACAATACGTTCTCTCATGACAATCACTCCTGTAATTTTTCGACAAGCACCACGAACGGGGCTTGTGATTTATTGATGAACTCATATCTGAGCACATTGTAGGTTTTGCTGGAAAGCGTTGAAAGATAGGGTAGCAGGCGGTCCGCCTCCCTTTTTCCCTCGGGGTGGCCGGTGTAGAAGGTGATACTAAGAAGACCGTGTACGGAAAGCATGTTCAGGGCTTCCTTGATGGCGATCAGTGTCTCTTCGGCGCGGGTGCTCAGTGATTTGTCACCACCGGGAAGATAACCGAGGTTGAACATAATGACTTTCGGTGCGGTTTTCAGATGTTGGCCCATCTCAGCGTGGCTAGCTTTGATCAAAGTCACGTTTTCAAGCCCTTCTTCCTGCAGACGGCTTTTCGTGGCACTGATTGCGCTTTGCTGGACATCGAACGCGTAGACATGCTCGCATCGGGCGGCTAAAAACACCGTATCAAGGCCATTGCCGGCGGTGGCATCGACAGCGATGTCGGTCGGAAGGACCCTTTTTCCGATGATATTGTGCGCGAATGGTATGATTTTCTCCATCTTCTCACCCCGTATTCATATCCATTATAGCAAATCCCCTGTCTTTTGTAAGTCCATTTTTTGGATTACGGCCTTTTGTTGCTGTTTCTTTTGAAACAGGGTATAATTGAACTACCAAAAGACAGAGGTGATCGCCATCGTAAAAGAAAACGGAAAAACGATCATGCAACAGGCAATCGACAAAGCCAGAAAAACAATGAACGATGATCTGGGCGGGCCTTTTGGTGCCGCCATCATCAATGAAAACGGCACAGTGCTCGCAGTCACGTCCAATTCTGTTCTCAGCGACAACGATCCCACCGCACACGCGGAGGTCAACGCCATCAGAGCCGCCACCAAGAAGATAGGCAGTTACGATCTTAGCGGCTGTGTGCTTTATACGACCTCCTATCCTTGTCCGATGTGCCTCGGGGCCATCCTGTGGGCGAACATCCGTACCATCATCCACGGTTGTCGTCCCGAAGACGCCGATGCGATCGGATTCAGGGACGGCTTCATGTACGATTTCATCAAGGGCGACTGTGAAGATGAGAATATCCTCGTTATCAAAGAAAAACATCGCGAGGATTGTCTGGCTTTGTTCAAGGAGTACAAAGACAGCAACAAGACCCTCTATTAGAAAAAAGAATCGGAGGCTTCCGATTCTTTTTTTTCTATTTGTCACCCATGGTGAGCGCCATGACCGCTTTGGCGGTATGCAGACGGTTCTCGGCTTCCTGATAGACAATGGAGTGCGGCCCGTCGATGACGACGTCCTCCACCTCGTTGCCCCTATCAGCCGGGAGCGCATGCATGTAGCACACATCATCCTTGGCAAGTTTGATCATCGCCTCGGTACACTTCCAGTGTTTGTTTGACTCGAGCACCTCGTCGATGATTGCATCACTGGTGTTGCTTGCCCAGCTGCCCCAGTTTTTGGGAATGACAATGTCCGCGTCCCGGTAGGCCGCCTCCATATCATTGGTCACCGTGAAGGCGCCACCGTTTTCCAGCGCGTTCTTCTTGGCTTTTTCAATCACCCACTCAGGCATCTCATAACCCTCAGGATGCGCAAGCACGACGTCCATGCCGTAGCGCGGGAACAAAAGACTCTGGGTGAGCGGGACGCTGATCGGTTTCTTGTGACTGGTCGCATAAGCCCAGATGATCGAGACCTTGAGGTTCTCGGTCTTCTTCTTCACTTCCTGGATGGTCATCAAATCGGCCAGACCCTGGAAGGGATGGTAAAGGTCGCACTGCAGGTTCATGACCGGCACCGTCGCATTATCGGCCATCTCGCGCAGGAATTTGTTCCCGGTTTCCCAGAAACAGTTTCGGGCGGCGATGCCATGTCCGTAGCTCGAAAGGATGATGGCGGTGTCTCTTCCGGTCTCGCCGTGTGAGATCTGCATGGTCGTGCTGTCGAGGAAGTTCGCGTGGCCGCCGAGTTGGGCGAGCCCCGCTTCCATGGAGTTCCTGGTCCGGGTGGACTGTTCGAAAAACATCAAAAACGCGGTCTTGTTCTTGAGGAAATCGGTCGGTTTGTTTGTCAGGAAAGCATTCTTCAATTCCTTTGAGACTTCGAGCACCTTGTCGATTTCGGTTTTGGTCCATTCCTCCAAGGTGATGAGGTGTTTGCCTTTGTATAGTGGTTTCATCTTATCGCTCCTCTTTATGTTTTTTCTCTTTCAGATAGAGTCCGGGGATGACCGCATACATCGCGGCCGCTTTCACGAGATGGGCTTTTTCCGTTTTTTCATCCGGGGCATGCGCTTCCTTCTCGTGACCCGGACCGAAACCGATACAGGGAATGTTGTGGCGCCCCATGATCGCCACACCATTCGTCGAAAACGTCCATTTGTCGACCAGCGGTTCTTCGTTGAAAAGACTCTTGTAGGCTGTCACGAGTGTTTTGGTCGCCTTGTGGTCTTCAGGCAGAACCCAGCTTGGGAAGTAGGCCTCGGTCGGATAGACGAGACCAGTATAGGCCGGTTTTTTATAATCATACATCGATACGGTCGCCCCTGTCTTTATCACACTGGGAAGGGCGCGTATTTCTTCAAGTGCCTGTTCGTGAGTCTCGCCCGCGGTCAATCTTCTGTCTATGGAAATGCCGCAGCCGTCCGCCACCGCGCAACGGGACGGTGAACTTGAGAAAATCTCGGAAACGGTCAATGTGCCCTTACCCAAAAATGCATCGTCTTTAAGCCTAGTGGCAAGATCCTGCAGTTCCTCCAATATCAGACCCATTTTATAAATCGCGTTCTCACCGCGTTCGGGTGCGCTGCCGTGGCAGGAGATACCGCTTGTGGTGACCTTGATCTCCATCCGGCCCCTTTGCCCCCGGTAGATATTGCAGGAGGTCGGTTCGGTAATGACGACAAAATCCGGTCTGATTTTCTCCTGTTCGATGATATACTGCCAACAAAGCCCGTCACAGTCTTCTTCCTGGACGGTTCCGGTCACCAGCAACGTGTAGTCGTCCATGAGCCCGAGTTCTTTGATGATTTTGCCGGCGTAGACCATCGCGGCCATGCCGCCTTCTTGATCGCTTGTGCCCCGCCCGCCGATATGACGGTCATCCTCGAAACCTTCGTAGGGATCGAAACTCCAGTTCTTGCGCTCACCGACGCCGACGGTGTCGATATGCGCATCCATCGCGATGAGGGTCTTTCCTTTTCCGATGGTGCCATGGATATTGCCCATGCGATCGATACGGACGGTATCGAAACCGACCAACTCCATCTCTTCTTTGATTCGCTCGATCACGGCGCGTTCCTGGCCGCTTTCGCTCGGGATCAGGACCATGTCCCTCAGAAATCTCGTCATCTGCGGTTCATAGTTTCTGGCTTTTTCCAACACATCTTCAAATCGCATTCTCAACGTCCCTTTCCTCTTTGTTCCATGATTTTATTGTCGTAGTGTTCGATTTTACCGTAAGCTTCATCCCAGAATGTCATCGACTTCATCCGGTCGAGATAGCGCAACTCATAACCAAAAGGCAGCCAGTCATCCTCTTTTTGCTTGAAAAGCCGAGCCTTTTCCTCCAAAGACCGGCAATCCTTGATGTTGTCGGTTGTCGCCTTATGGAAGATATCATCGAACCAACGCGCAAGCACCGTGCCATTTATCTCGAGACTGCGTTTTTCAAGATCCGTTAACACACTGTCGTACCTGTCATAACCATCGGTCGCCACAGTGACGACATTGTCCCCCGGTCCCAGCCTCAGGTATTTCGCCATCTTGATCGCGCCGATGATGTTACAGATTCCAGAAACACCGAAAATGTCGCGCATGCTTTCGACCATGGGAAGCTCGACACCTTTTTCCTCCAAGACCTTTGCGCCATCACGGATGACCTTCAGGCCTCTGACCGCATCCTCATCGGAAACCAGAGTGATGAAGTCTGTGTTCAACACGTTGTGAATCAACGTGCACATCTTGTCACCGATGCCTTCGATACGGTGTTGTCCCCGGCCGCCGTGCATGAGTGTGGCGCATTCATAAGGCTCCAGGGCGGCGATTTTCGCTTCCGGGAACATTTTTTTTATCTGGTCGCCGGCAGCGAGGGTTCCCGCCGAGCCGGGGGCCGCCGCGAAACAGGCGATGCGACCGTTGCCGATCTTTTTCACCGCGTCGATCGCGCTGTTACCGGTCACGTGGCGGTGGAACCGGTAGTTCGGCATCAGTTCGAACTGAGCCAGCGCGACGTTGCGGGCGTCCTTTGTCATCTCATGCGTCTTTTCAAGTGTCAAAATCACATCGGACTCGGTACCGGGGGTAAGTTCGAGGTCGGCGCCATAGGCTTTGATGCGCGCGTAACGTTCTTTGCTCATCGTATCGGGCATGATGACCGTCGCATCCACCTTCATGAGGTTCGCGATATAGGCCACACCGATACCGAAATTTCCGGTCGACGGCCCTAAGATGCGGTGCTCACCCGGGATGATGTCACCGTCGATCGCGCCTTCGATCAATGTCGCGTAGGCGGGGCCGACCTTGTGTGAACCGCTGGGAAAATACTTGCCTAGCAACACCACGATATTGGCATCGACACCGGTGATCGCTTTTGGGAGTACGATTTTTCTGACTTCGTTGTTTTCGTCTTTCCAGGTGATGTTGTAAAGATTATAGGGGTCTAGTTCGTCCTTCTTGGCATGGAGCGCTTTTTTCCGGATCGCAAGCGGAATCTTTGCCGGATTCAGCATCTCCGCATAAGTCGGTCCGTTTGGGATCTTGGTCATGATTTTTCCTCCTTGTGGTTCCTCAGATACTGCCTGAGCACGTCTGATTCCTCATAGGTGCCGACGGGTTCGGGGATCTTATCGCGGATACTGTCGGGGTCTTTCAGTCCGTTGCCGGTGATGATGACCGTGACACGCGCATCAGCCGTGATGATGTTTTGTCGGTATGCTTCAACAAGACCGGCCAGGGAAGCGGCCGCAGCCGGTTCACCGAACAGACCTTCCTTTGAACCGAGCAGCAACGCTGAATCCAAGATCGCCTGATCGCTGACCGTGATGAAGGCACCACCGGATTTTCTGACCGCCTCCATTCCCTTGACGGGATTTCGCGGCAGACCGACCGCGATGGAATCGGCGATGGTGTTCTCCTGTGTCTCGATCAGCGCGGTCTTGTTCTTCCAAGCCCTATGAAAAGGGGCGCATCCTTCGCTTTGCACACCAAGAAGTTTCGGGATTTTTCTCGTCAGACCGATTGAGAAAAAATCCAGAAACCCCTTGTACAGACCGGCGATTGTACAGCCGTCGCCGACACTCACACAAACCCACTCAGGCACATCGAAATCCATCTGTTCGGCAATCTCATAGGCGACGGTTTTCTTACCCTCGACCAAGTGCGGATTGATCGCAGCGTTACGGTCGTACCATCCGAACGACTCGATCGCTTTCCTGGACATCTCGAAGGTCGCTTTGTAATCACCCTCGATACGGACGAGATGCGCGCCGTAGGCCTGAAGCTGGGCGAGTTTGCCTTTCGGGGCGCGTTTCGGGACGAAAATCACCGAATCCAGACCCATTCTCGCCGCGTTGCCGGCCAAAGAGGAGGCCGCGTTCCCCGTCGAGGCGCAGGCAATGGTTTTCTTTTCCGCTTCAATGGCTTTGAAGACGCCGACCGCCGAGGCTCTGTCCTTGAGCGAGCCGGTCGGGTTCGCCCCTTCGTCCTTGAAGTAAAGCGGGCCGGAGCCAAGGGTCTTTTCCAAAGTGTGGCTTCTGTAGTGCGGGGTGTTTCCGACACGAAGCGCGCGGCTGAAATCGGTGGTCTTAAGACTCATAAGCGGCGCATATCGCCACATGGAGGCATCGGTGTTCGAACGGAAATAATCACGAGTCACGGTTTTTTTCATGGCTTCGTAGTCGTATTTCACATCCAGTATGCCCGTCAAACCGCAATCGGGGCAGGTCAGTGACGTGAGGTCGGCGGCAAGCTTTCTTCCGCACAGGGTGCATTCATAGTGACTGATGAAATCCATGGTCTCACTCCTCGCTCTCGATTGGGACATTGATGAACTTGTCGACGTCGAAAAGGCCTTTGTCGGTCAGTTTGAGTTTGGGAATGACCGCAAGCGATAAGAAGGCGAGTTGGATGAATGGATCGCTGATCGCCGCCGACAGTCCCATGTTGCGGATATCGGCTTTCATCGTCTCGAGGTTCTTTGCGACTTTTTCCGGATCCTCGTCGGTCATGATGCCTGCAATCGGCAGCGGCAGGTGGCCGATGAGTTTTTGATGATGAACGAGGGCGATGCCACCGCCGGTATCGATGATCTTTTCCATGGCCATGCGCATCGCCGCATCGGAATCGCCCGCGACGATCAGATTGTGCGAGTCATGGGCGATCGTCATGGCGAGGGCGCCGTTTTTGAAACCGAAGCCTTCGACCAGCCCCAGGCCGACATTCCCGCTTCGCTTATGACGTTCGATGACGGCGAGCTTCATGATGTCGTCATCATTGTTGTTGACATAGGTCTTTTCCTTGACGCTGACGCTTCTTCTCAAGTCTTCTGAGAGGATATTGTTCTTGACCAGTCCGATGACCCGCACCGTATTCTTTTTTAGTCTCAGCGTGAAATCAACTGCGTCGGGGTCGATACGGACGGTGTTGAGGACGGCATGGTCCGTGAAGGGTTTGGCTTCTAGAAGAAAGCGGTCGTTTTCAGCCACCTTGACACCCTTTTTGTAGACGGCGACAGGTTCTATCTTCTCAAGGCGCTCAAAAACCACAAAATCGGCCTGATAGCCGGGCGCGATGGCACCGATGCCGTCAAGCTTATAACATTGTGCGGGGTTCAGTGTTGCGATTTTGATTGCTTCGATTGGTGAAAGTCCGCTTTCAATCGCCAGATTGATGTTATGGTTGATATGACCTTCTTTCCTGATGTCTTCAGGGTGTTTGTCATCCGTACAGAAAAGCAGGCGGTCCAGGAAAGCTTTTTCCACGCCCGCGAGGAGTTTTCCCGCATTTCTTGTGACAGAGCCCTCGCGCAGATGGACATACATGCCGAGTCCGACACGTTCGATCATCTCCTCGACGGTCGAACATTCATGGTCCGTGCGGACCCCCGCGCTGATATAGGCATTGAGAGAAAGACCGGAAAGACCCGGCGCATGGCCGTCGACGGGACGGCCCCGCATGATCTTTATCTTTTCATGGATGTCGGCCTCGCCGGCGAGAACACCGGGATAATTCATCACCTCACCCAGACCGAGGATGCCCGGCGCATCTTTCAGCGCCTCGACGTCCGAGGGGGCGATGGTCGCCCCGGCGGTTTCGAAGGTGGTGGCCGGAACGCTTGAAGGAATCATGGTGAATATTTCAAGAGGTGTGTGCTTCGCGGCCTCGAGCATGAAACCGATGCCGTCTTTGCCGCAGACATTCGCAATCTCATGGGGGTCTGCGATAATCGTCGTGGTGCCTTTGGGCATGATTGTTTTTGCGAACATCGGCGGCGTGAGCATCGAGGATTCGATATGGACATGCCCGTCGATGAAACCCGGTGCGACAAAGGCGCCCTTGAGATCAATCTCGCGGTCACCACGGTAATGACCGATTCCGAGGATGATGCCGTCTTCGACCGCGATATCGGCTTCCTCGACGCTTTCGGTGAAGACGTTGACGATCTTCGCATTTTTGAAGACGAGCTCGGGCGGGGTTTCGTTTTTCGCGCTTTTCATCTTTTTTTCATACTGCATGGCGTGACTCCTCTCATCCTCCGATACGGGTGATGAAATCACCGATCAGATTAAGTGCGACCCGCTTACGGTAGCGTTTGTTCGAACGTTGGTCGTCAATGGGTCTGATAAGCGGTTCGTAATGCTTGAGAATGTCTGGTTTGCGTGTCATCAGTGCTTTCTTCGAAAGACCAATCAACGTCTGTTCGAACGCTTTGTCGCGGATGACGGTGACATTGACCGCGCCCAGGGTCATCCGGATGTCTTTCAAAACATCCGAATCAAAACTGTAGACCGCGGCGAAGGATACCTTCGATATGGCATCGGCCCGCCGGCCGCCGACCTTGACGAAATACGTTTGTTTCGCTACGCCGATCGGTATGTCGATCGCCTTGATGATCTCCTCCGGCATGAGGACTGTCTTGGACGGTCCCGTGACAACCTTGTCGACCGGCAGAATCTTTTTCTCTCCGAGACTTTCAATCACGATGCGAGCATCGAGAAGATAAAGGATCAAGATCAGATCCCCCGCCGGTGAGGCGTTGGCGAGATTGCCGGCGAGCGTGGCGACGTTCCGGATGGCCGGCGAAGCGAAAAGTCTCAGGCATTCTTTCATCACACCCGGCGTCTTCGGATGTGCAAGAAGCCTGTCGAGCGTCACCGCGCCACCGATTCTGAGTATGTCTTCTTCTTCGCTTATGTCGTTTAGTTCGCTCAGATTGTGGATGTGCAGGATGTCCTGTTTGAACTTGGGCGGGGTTTCGGCCCAGTTCCTGTGTCTTACCATCATGTCGGTGCCACCGTTGATGATCCGGTACTTCCCGCTTGCCAGGATTTTCAATGCTTCTTGATAACTGCTTGGAATCACGTTTTTCACCACGGACCATCACCGCTTTTCGAGGCACGCCGGATCGCTTTCACGATCATGTTGTAGCCTGTGCAGCGGCACAGGTTTCCAGACAGCCCTTCCCTTATCTCTTCTTCGCTCGGGTGGGCGTTTTGCGAAAGGATGTTCTGAGCGGCCATGATCATACCGGGGGTGCAGATACCGCACTGCGTGGCCCCTTCTTTTAGAAATGCGGTCTCGAGAATTTCGTACCGCTTTGTTTGCCGGTACCCTTCGATGGTGAGGACCTTACTGCCTGATACGGCGGCGAGCGGCAGGATGCAGCTGTTGACCAGGCGGTCATCGACGAAAACGGCACAGGCTCCGCATTCACCCTCGCCGCAACCCTCCTTCGGGCCGGTCAGTCCGAGTTCCTTTCTCAAAATATCAAGGAACCTGGTGTCGCCGCGCGCACTGAGCGTGACTTTCTTGCCATTGAGCGTGAATGTGATCTCATTCATCCTGCATCAGCTCCATCAGGGATTCCGGGGTAGCGGGAATCCGGTTGATTTTCTGGCCGGTGGCCTGTTCGATCGCCAAAGCGACCGCTGGTGCGCCACCGACGAGTGTCAGCTCACCGACACCCTTCGCACCGTAGGGGCCAAGCGGATAGGGGTTGTCCATGATGTGGTTGTGGGATTCGGCGACGTCGACCGCTGTCGGAATGATATAATCGGTGAGGTTCTTCTGGCTGATTTTGCCGGTCTCGTGGTTCATGACTTCCATATAACCATAAGCGAGACCCTGGGCCTGACCGCCGTCCATCTGTCCTCTGACAATGCGTTCATCGATCGCTTTGCCGAGGTCATAGACGGTCCATACATTTTTAAGCCTGGTCTCATAGGTGATGGGCGAGACTTCGACTTCGACGACATTGACGCCCCAGGAGTAAGCGGGATAGGCATCACCCTGCATCGTTTCCTGGTCCCATTTGACATAGTCGGGTTGCGCGTATTTCTCCGAGACCACGACTTCCTGACCGCCGACCCACTGAGACTTCATCTTCTTGGCCGCACGGGCGAGAAGGCCGCCGACGATCATCATCGTCCGCGAAGCCACAGTCGGCCCCGAATCAGGCACATAGCGGGTGTCGGGATTGGCGAAAGTGACGTTTTCAACCGGGATATCGAGCACGCCGGCCACGACTTTCTTCAACGTCGTTTTGGGTCCCTGGCCCATATCCACCGCGGCGGTGAGTATATGGACGATGTCCCTGGTATCTTTTTTCAGTCGCACTTCGGCCTTGATGATGTCCTGTTCGCCGCTGCCTGTGAAGCCGCAGCCGTGGAGAAACCAGCTCATGCCGATGCCGCGGTTCGATTGCTTTTCGCTATATTCTCTGTATTTATCATGGTAATTGGAAATATCGGTTGCCTTAGCGATCATGTCCCGCATGATGATGGGATCTCTGAAGACACCGCCGGTCGCGGTCAGATCGCCTTGGCGGACAAGATGATCCATGCGGAACTTGAACGGGTCTTCGCCCAATGACCGTGCGATGTGATGGATGAACATCTCGATCGCGAAAATCATCTGCGGGGCGCCAAAACCGCGGAAAGCCCCGTTTGGCACCGTATGAGTCTTGTAGACATCGCCGCTCACGGTGAGGTTGGCGACGGTGTAGGCGTTGGTGACCGCGAGCATACCGCGCGAGAGGACCACCTTGGACAAGCCCAGATAAGCCCCGCCGTCCAGTCCGACATGACTTTTGATCGCCGTTATTTTTCCGCCTGCGTCAATGGCCGCGGTCATGGTGATCTTTGCCGGATGACGCTTGGTGGTGACTTCCATATCCTCTTCTCTTTCATAGACGAGTTTGATCGGCCTGCCGATTTTCTTGATGGCGACCGCGAGCTGACAGGCCATCAGCGAGGGAAATTCCTCCTTGCCACCGAACCCGCCGCCGACATACGCCTGGATCACGCGAACGGCGTTTTCGTGGACGTCCAAAGTCCGCATGACGGCCTTTTTCACATAGTATGGACACTGAATCGAACCGATGAGGGTGCACCCCTCATCCTCGGGGTAACCGATGAATGCCTGGGGTTCGATGTAGGCTTGTTCCTGATAGCCTGTCTCATAGGTCTCTTCTATGATTCTGTCGGCTTTCTTGAAAGCCTCTTTCGTCTTGCCCTTCTTGAAATTGAGTTTGGCGATGCTGGTGTTGAAGCCGAATTCCGGTTCTCGCGGTTCGTAACGGATTTCGATTCTATCGATGATGGCGTTGATGACTTCTTTGTCCTCTCCGACCACAAGCATGATCGGCTCACCGATATGATTGACGGTGGTTTCGGCGAAAACGGGCCAGTCCGATTCGATCATGTTGACCACGTTGTCTCCCGGGATGTCGGTGTAATCGACGGTATGATAACCATCGGGAATCTCGGGTAGTTTGATTTGCTTGATCAGACCGTGGGCGATGGTGGCCCGGACGGTTTTGGCATAGAGCTGTCCTTCCAAACGGATATCGCTCGTATACTGCGCCCTTCCGGATATTTTTTCTCTGCCTTCGACATTGTCGATGCCGCTGGAGATATCTTTTCTCATCCTACTCACCCACATTTTCCATCCTGATTGCGTCGGTCGGGCAGATGGAGACGCATAAACCGCAGCTGAAACATTTCTCAGGATTGAAGGTTATCTTGTCTTCGAACGTGATTGCGAAATAAGGACAGGTGCGCTCACAGCGCATGCACTCGATACATTTTTCCTCGATCAGCTCGGGCAGTCTTTCTTCAAAAGACACACGGTTTTCAAGCGGGGTGACGATCACGTCCTGGATACTGTCGAACCCGTATTTTTTCAAGACGTGAGGAAGATCGGCGATGATTTTCGCGTAGAGTTGTCTGCCTTTCAGCAAAGCGCCTGAGAGCATCTGAACGGCGGACGCGCCGGCAAGCAGAAATTCAAGGACGTCTTCGGCCCGGCTGATGCCTCCCACGCCGATGACGGTCAGTTCCGGTTCGGCCTGTTTGATCTTATAGACGGTCGCCAAGGCCAGATTCTTGATCGGTGGGCCGCTCGTCCAGACAAACCCGTCTTCACTGCCGTATTCGATCGCCCTCATGTCAAGGTTGACATTCAGTGTCGGTCCGAGTGAGTTGATGGCGACAACGCCATTCGCACCGTTTTCCCGGATGGTCTTCGCATACGCCGACGCATCGGGGATATGGGGGCTTATTTTCATGTAGAAGGGTTTATCGGTCAGTTTTCTTATCGTGCTGACAATCGAAGCGATGCGCGAAAGGTCGGTCCCGACATAGTGGGTCGAGATCTCAAAGGCGCTGGCGAACTTGTCGAGCAGCGGAATCAGGACTTCCATGTCCGCTTCCGTGTAGCCGACGCTCACGATGAGGGGACGGTCATTGTCTTGCATATAGCGCGGAAGAAACGACGCCACCCATTTGTCTTTCTCATGTTCGCTCCACAGTTCGCTGTTCATGATGTGGTTCTTACCCGCATAGATGCAGGGTCTCGGAATCTCGGGCTTCTTTGTCGAGATGGTCTTGGTGACCACCGCGCCGCAGCCGGCGACCTCGCGCATGAAACGCAGTTTCTCCTCGTCCCCGACAAGCGGACCGCTTGCGGGCATGAGCGGATTGGCGAGCACCAGGTTGTCGAATGATGTCTTCAGATTCATCTCATGCACCCTCTTTTCTTATTTTTTCCCATAGTGCCGCGGCATAATCCCTTGAAGCGGCGACTTCGTCTTTCAGTTCGGCGGCGACTTCATGATCATGCACAATCAAAGTGCCTGCGACATAGACCTCAGAGGGTTTGAAACTCTGAAACAGTCCGAAAAACAGATGGCCGGTGGCATTGGTCTTTTCCATGGGTGTCGGCGGGTCATAGGAAACGAGCAGGAAATCCGCCTCATAGCCTTCTTTCAGACGGCCGAGTTTCACACCGAGTGATTCGGAGACATACTCATAGGTATCCTTGAGCGTTTTCTCGAAATCTTCAAGCGTGAACGCCGACGGGGTCTGTTCGCGCAGATGGGTCACGTGGCTCAGATTCAGATATTCCCCCGTGACCGCGGCGCCGAGACCGTCATTGCCGACAATCACCGGGACCGAGGCGTCCTTCAAAAGCCGATAGTTTGGGACACCGACGCCGTTGTTCATGTTCGAACTCGGATTGAGAGCGACGACGCAACCGTGTTCTTTGAGCAACCGCGCTTCATTCTCATCGATATGAAGGGCGTGCGCGATGATGCTTCCGGGGTTGAGCAGCCCATGACGAGCGAGTCGTTCGACGACGCGCTCACCGTATCTATCCATGCAATCGGTCTCATCGGTCTCGCTTTCGGCGACGTGGATGTGGATGGGGTTTTCACCCAGTGCCGCTTTCACTTTTTCCAGTGTTTTTTCAGAAAGCGAAAGCGAGGCATGTAGCCCGAACAGACCGCGGTGGAAAGAAGAGCTTTTTTCAAGAAAGCCGCTGTTTTCACGGATGCAGGCGTCGACATCGAAACGGTCGCTTGTTTCAAAGGCGAAAAGCCCGCGTAGCCCGACCTTGTCGCAGACAGCGTGCTTCAGGGTTTTCAGCGCCCCTTCGACGGTGCCGCTCGCATGATGATCGATCAGGGTGGTCACCCCGTTTTTGACATGGTCGACCGCGCTCACGACGGCGCTTTTGTCAATGGTCGCAAGATCAAGGCTTCTATCGAGACGCCACCACTGTTTTTCCAGAATATCCATGAAATTCTCGATGGTCGCCTTGTTCGACCACCCGCGGGCGAAGGCGGAATAGATATGCGTATGACCGGCGATCAGGCCCGGTAAGAGGAGTTTGCCGCCCGCGTCGATGATCTCGTAGCCCTGGTCGTTGAAGTCGCGCATCGGCCCGGAATCCAGAATGGTCTCGGAAAAGATCACATAACCATTCTCGTGGTAATCATGATAGTCGTAGATACGCGCGTTAATAATCGCCTTGATTGTCTTCATTGTTGATCATCCTTCCCTCACCGGGGGTGAAGACCCCGTCTTTGAGTAAGAAACGTCCGCCTTTGATGGTGGCGGTGACTTTTCCTGAGACCTCGAGTCCCATGTACAGATTATGGTCGGCATCGCCGTGATGGTGCTTGAGCAATCTTCTTTCTTTTTGATAGATGAAGATGTCGGCCCGTTTGCCTGGGGCGAGCGTTCCGCGTCGTCTGTCGATCCGGTGGATGCGGGCCACATTGCGGGTCATTTTGTCGATGATCGTCGCACCGAAGCGGTGATACATGATATCGAAAGACTGTTCGACACCGCCGATGCCAAGCGGGATATCCTTGAGTCTTGGCTTTTGTTTATCGGCTTTGTGGAAGGCGCAATGATCGGTACCGATGGTGGCGATATCATCAATCATCGACCGCAGAAGCTTCTTCTCGGCTTCGATGCGTAGGGGCGGCGCGAAGGTGAAAAGATGACCGTCCTCCTGTCGCAACTTTTCAAGGTCGAAGGTGAAATACTGCGGACAGCTTTCGATGATGAAGCGCCGGTTGAGAAGGTGCGGATAGGTCTTTTTCAGCTGACGGAGCGTCTCACCGCTCGAAAGATGCACCATGTAGAGACTTCCGCCGTGGATGTCGACGAAGCTTGCGAGTTTGAGCGCCTCGACCGTCTCGCTTTCCCGCGGTCTTGAAATGGGAAGGTCTTCGTGGGTGAAGGCATCATCCAAGGTGATCATCCCGTCACTTTCGATGTGGACAAGCAAGAGGAAATCATGTTTGTCCGACAACCGCAGAAGTCGGATGATATCCTCGTCGTTCGTTCTTCTTCCGCTATCGGAATAGGTCGTGAAGAGTTTAAGGGTGTCCATACCGAGTGATTTCATGGTCAAAACGAAATCCTCGAGATCGCAATCGGGGTGTTTGATGGTCGCATGGAACTTATAGTCGATATGGGCGTCTTTCGCCGCTTCATACCGCTTTTTGAATGCTTGTCTGAGCGCGCCGGGATTGTCGACGGGATCGAGAAAGTCGATCACGGTGGTGACACCACCGTGGACAGCGGCCCTTGTGCCGGCTTCGAAATCATCGCGGGCGCGCGCGAAACCAAGGTCGAGACCGAAATGGACGTGCGGATCGATAATCCCCGGCATCACCATGTTGCCGCGGGCATCATGGGTCGAAAGGCTCTTCAGATTCTCATCGGTGATTCGCTCTATGGTGTCGCCCTTGATATAGATGTTGCGTTTTTCGAAGGCGCCGTCCAGGTAGACAAGGCCGTTTTTGATTGAGAGATCGTACATGGTCGCACCTCATTTGCGGATGATTTCATAATTTCTGACATCAAAGGTATCGAGAAAACTATCAAGCAGTTCCACGCGGATACTCAGATAGATATCGAGACCGCTGCCGACAAGTTTTGTGACAACGTCATGAAGACACTTCCCTTCCATTTCGAGGAGGCCGACTTCATCCAGGAAAAGCGGTTCCACTCCGGACGCGATGAGCTGGTCGAAGGTGGCCTCCATATAATCGATGGTCGCTTTATTGAAACGGTACGGGCCGATTTCGCAGGCGCTCTCGAAATGATCCGGCTGATAGATATCGCGGATGATGAGATTTCTTTTTTCACCTGTCGATAGACGCAAGGCTTCATAACTGTGGGGATGCGCACCGCGCATATGTTTCAGTGAGACAAATCCGTCACCTTCGTTGAGCGTTTCATGGATTTCAAGAAGTTTTGTGGTCTTGCCGCTATTAATCGTGCCAGTAACGATGTGAATCATCGATTGTCTCCCTCATGTGTCTGTGCCCTTTTTTGCCGTTTGAGATCGCGAGGATCTCAGACGTGATGGAGATGGCGATTTCCTCCGGTGAACCGCCGCCCAGGTCAAGGCCGATGGGCGCATGGAAATTATCGAGGTTCACCTTTTCGCCGAATGTCTCATAAGTCTTGTCGAGATAGTCCTTGAGTTTATCCGGCGAACAGAGCATCCCCATGTATTTGACCTTGATCTTGTCTTTGAGAATCTTGTTGACCACATGGTAGTCGTGCTTATGATTGGGCGTGCAGACGACCACGAAGCTGTTTTCTTTGATGCCTTCTTTCTCGATGAAATCCACGAATCCCATCTTGTGGCGACGATCGGCGCCCTCGAACTTCTCAATCACATAACCGCGGTTGTCGATAACCGTCAGATGAAAGTCCATTGTCTTGAGCACATTCGCAAGCGCCTGTGAAACGTGACCGGCGCCGAAGAGATAGATATGCGCCTTCGATCCGAGAAACTCGTAGAAAAGCGTCACCACGCCGCCACATACCATGGGCAGGGTCTTGACACCGGGCGTGACCTTGTCGCCATCGAGCAGATAACGCTCGAGAAGGTTCTTGCGGTCTTTGATGATTTCCTTGCATTTTTCACGGGCGAAAATCTCGATACATCCGCCACCGACGGTGCCCATGCCCTCGTTGTCTTCGCTGATCAGCATCTTCTTGCCGACGGCCACGGGGCCTTCGCCCATCTTCTCCACGGCCGTGACCAAGACAGCGTCCTTGCCGTTTTTCTTATAGTTCAGAATCTGTTCATAGATGTCCATCTTATCACGCTCTTTCTTTTTAGTAAGAAAGCCCGCGCATTGTCAAAAGACATACGCCGGCTTCACATTCAGAGTATGTAGGCCAAAACCAGGGCAAGAGTGAATAGCAAAGATGCGCTCACGGGTCTGATCGAATAGACGAAAGGGGCCTTTCTTGCGACCATGTTCGTGACACGGACGAAGACCAATGCGATAAGACCGCTCAAAATACCCATGAAGAGTGTGAATTCCAAAGCGGCCGCGAGACTCGTGATCTGCGCAGCCTGAAAACCGGTCAGAAGAAACTGCAGACCGAACCAACCCAGATAAAGGGATCGCCAAGCGACCGATGCGGTAACGAACGCGGCGAGACTCACCGGCAGACTTCTTTTTGACATGTAGGTGACAAGTCCGACGACGAGGAGACTTTCAAAAATGATTGAAATCATCGGATTGATGACACGCCACTGGTTCAAAGGCGTCAGGAAATTGACCGACTTGATGAGTGCGGCGACCATTCCCACATAAAGCAAGGCCGGACGGTACTGCAGTCGCATATGGGCTCTTATCAGAACGGCCGCGGCGATCGGAAACATGATGGTGCCCGCCAGAAACGGAACCGGAACCATGTGAAGCAAGGCGCCGAGACTCGCTTCAAGGATGCCCCAGATGGCACCGAAATAAAGGATGGTGAGAAAGATGTGAACTTTGTTTTTCATTGTCTATTCTCCTTTTCTTTTATAGCGTTCAGTATTTTTTCCGGTGTGATCGGTAGTGTGTCGATCCGTACGCCGACCGCGTTATAGACCGCGTTCGCAAGAGCGGCGGGCGGGGTGTCGATACCGATCTCACCGACCGATTTCGCACCGTAGGGTCCGCTTTGTTCATAGCTTTCGGCAAATTCGGTGGTGAGCTTTCTTATTTCCTTTGTCGAAGGAATCTTGTAGCTCATCATCGAATTGGTAATCAGCCGGCCGGTCTTTGTTCTTAGTTCGTCTTCGTAGGCCGCCATGCCGATGCCCTGGACGACACCGCCTTCGATCTGACCTTGTGCGAGTTTCGGGTTGATGGTCACCCCGCAGTCGACGACACTGGTGTAGTCGAGAATCTCGAATTCACCGGTTTCCTTGTCGAGTTCGATTTCGATGAAGCCCGCCATGAAGGGCGGTGGCGATTTGTGACCGACGTAGGAATCTGTGGCGGTGAGCTGTTTTTGCTGGTCGTTGTAATAAAGCTGGTTCGAAAGGTCGATCAGGGAGAGACGGGTTTCTTTTGCGGTGAAGGTCGTCCCGTCGAAACCGATGTCGTTGGGATCGGCATGCATCACCCGGGCCGCCTCGTTCATCATCATGTTTTTCAGATTCTTGGCGGCCTTCAGGACGGCGTTGCCGGAAACATAGGTGGTCGATGAGGCGTAGGCGCCTGCGTCGAACGGTGTCAGGTCGGTGTCCGATGAATAGACTGCGATCTTGTCGACGGTGGTCATCAGCTGTTCGGCGGCGATCTGAGCGAGGATGGTGTCGCTGCCCTGTCCGATGTCGGTCGCACCGATCATCAGGTTGTAAAAACCGTCGTCATTGAGCTTGATGGTGGCCGCGCCCATGTCGATATAGGGGATGCCGCTTCCCTGCATGGCGATGGCCATGCCGACGCTTCTTATCTTGTTCGCATCGGTGCGACGCGGATATTTGTTTTTCCAGTCGGTCAGTTCGAGACCGCGTTTGACGCAGTAGTCGAGCTTGCAGCTTTCCATGTTCATCGCCGTACCGGCGGTGCCCTCGCCCATGATCTCGAAAATCGGTGAGGTTTCGTTTTCCAAAATCATGTTCTTCTGTCTGAGTTCGATCGGATCCATCGAGAGTTTCTCGGCGAGCATGTCGATGGCGCTTTCTAACGCGAAGTTGCCCTGGATGGCACCATAGCCCCTGAAGGCCCCCGCGGGGGTCCGGTTCGTGTAGACGACATCGCCCTTGAAACGGACGGCATCGACTTTGTTGTAAAGCGGCAGGACTTTGGAGCCGGTCACCATGAAGACGGTGAGGGCGTGTTCGCCGTAGGCGCCGGTGTCGGAAAGACCGTAACAGTCGATACCGGTGATGCGGCCGTCCTTGGTCGCACCGATTTTCATGTCTAGACGCATACGATGACGGGTGTAGGTGGCTTCGAAGACTTCTTTGCGAGTATAGGTAAGTTTGGCGGGCTTGCCGGTTCGATACGTGATCGCGGCCACAAGCATCTCGCCGTGAAGTGCCTGTTTTCCACCGAAGCCGCCGCCGACACGGGGTTTGATCACCCGGATTTTGCTGAGGGGGATCTCAAGGGTCTGTGACAGGATGCGACGGACATGGAAGGGTGTTTGGGTCGCACTATAGAGCACGAGTCTGTCATGGTAGTCGATTCGCGCATTGACGGTGTGGGGTTCAAGCATGACATGCGCCTGCGACTGTGTGCGGAAAGACGACTCGACCACAACATCGCTTTCAGAAAGGGTTTTGTCGATATCGCCGACTTCCATGCCATAGGCAGCGGCGCGGTTCTTCTTCGGATTGAAACCGATGGGAAACATCTCGTGGATGTCCTCTTCGGGATGGATGATGGTCTGGTTGTCAAGAGCCTTTTCAAAATCAAGAACCGGTTCCAACACTTCGTAGTCGGTCTCGATCAAAGCAAGGGCTTTTAATGCGGTTTCCTCATCGGTGGCTGCGACGACCGCGACCTCATCGCCGATATAGCGGACGTAATGATCGAGCGGGAATTTGTCATGCGGTGAGGGTTCAGGGTAGCCCTGGCCGGCTCTGGTGTGGGCGTTCCGTTTGAAATCATTGTGGGTCAGGATGATTTCGACACCGGGAACTGCGGCGGCTTTTTCGGTATCGATGCGCCTGATCCGGGCAAAAGCGTGCGGGCTTCTGAGCACCTTGACAATCAGTGAGCCTTCCTGGGCCAGATCGTCGGTGTAGGCGGGACGCCCCATCATGATGCCCTTGCCGTCGATCGACGGCATCTCGTGGTTGACCTGTCTGGTTTTTTTCATGATTTTTCCTCCAGGTATGCCTTGACAGCCTTGATCTGAGATACGTATCCCGAGCAGCGACAAAGATGACCGACGAGATAATGTCTGATGGTCGCCGCATCGGGTGTTGCGCCTAGTTTTTCAAGCGCATGGACACTGAGAGCCAGACCGGGGTTGCAAAAACCGCACTGGTCGGCGCCTTCATTGCCGAATAGGCCGGCCAGACGGGCGGCTGTATTCGGAATGCCTTCGACCGTCGTGATGTGTCGTTTATCCGCACGGGCGCTCAAATAGGTACAGGATGGGACCGGTTTGTCATCGACCAAAATGGTGCAGACACCACAACTCGAGGTGTCGCATCCCCGTCTCACACTGACCAGATGATGATTTCTAAGTGTGTCGATGAGAAATTCATCCGGTTTAATCGTGAATGTCCGCTCTAGTCCGTTCAACCTCACGCGTATGTTCATGATTGTCCCGCCTTTCTGGAAGTTTCCCCGTCGTTCAGATCGAAAAGAGCACGTCGTATGTAGGTTTTCGCGAGGGACTGCCGATAAGACGCACTGCCACGGTGATTCGAGTTGAATCTGATCTCGCCCAGCGCGGTATCGATGACCTTTTCGATAAGCGCATCATCGATGGTTTTCGCTTTGTTGAGCAATTTTTCAGTCTTTTCCGCCCTGATGGCGATGCTGGGTCGCGCACCGACGGCGAGTTTGTAGCCGTCTTGATCTTTGCTCATGGCGATATTCAGTACGGGAAAATCAAGCGCGGTCTTGCTTACTTTTTTGAAGTAGGCGCTGGCCTTCCTTTTTCTGACGACGATTTTTTCGAGGATGTCGTTGAACGCGCCCTTTTGAGCGAGGAAGGTTTTCAGTGGCGTCTCACCCTGTTCATGGAAACAAAGGGTGACATCCATCACCTGTAAGGCGGTGATGATATCAGAAAAACCGTGTCTCGCGACGATGTTTCCACCGATGGTGACCACATTGCGAAGACCGACGCCCATGACACTACCGATCGCCTGGACCAGGATGCCATCATAAAGCCTGTTGATTTCAGGGTGTGTTTCAATGGTGTGCAGGGTGGTCATCGCTCCGATTGTGATGGTTTCTTCGGTGACGCTGATTGCATCGAGGCCGAGGCCCGCCAGATCGATGCCGGTTTCGATGACGCGCCCCGACAAGCGGAGCCAGGCTCCGCCCGCCACAATGGCGCTTCCTTCTTTCTTGAGTTGTTCATAGGCGTCCGCCATGGACGTCGCCTTGTGGTAATGTTTGATTTTCACGATTCGTTCTCCTCTCCTGAGACACTGAGCAACCATTTGTAATCCTTGATGCTGTCTATGTCAATCAAGATTCCTTCGTCGCCGCATGCGATGTCTTTGACATCATAGCGGTCTCTGAAAACCTTAAGATTGGATGAATCGGGTTCTGAAAGCAGTGCGTTTTTCAGGGTTTTTGAGAACCATACGGGATGCCCGCGGCGGTTGTTGTAAGTGGCGACGCGCACCCTACCTTCGGCTTTCAACAAGGTTTCGAATGTCGATGCTTTAACCAATGGCATGTCTCCCGGAAGGATGAAAAAATCCCCCTTTGTCATGGCGACCCCTATTTTGACCGATGTGAACATGCCCTCGTCATAACGTGGATTGTGGATGACCGTCACATCGGACACATCCTTGAGATGACAATCGATCTGCGTATGGTAAAAACCCGTGACAACGATAATATTTTCGACATGGGGGCGCATGGCGGCGACCACATGATCCAATATCGTCTTGTCACGGAAGCTGAAAAGCACCTTGTTGCCTTTGGCGCGGCGTCCGTAGCCGCCCGCAAGAATGATTCCATCAGTCATCGTTATCACCGTAAGCGTTTTCGTGATGTTTTATAAAAAAGAAATCATTTTGATTGTAACGGGTCTATTTCAAGGGCTCTATTCTTTTATTTATTTGAAGTAAACGTTTGTATCCTGTTAACTGTATATTGTACCATACTATTTGATTTTTGACTATGGGTCATATGATCTAAATCATAATCCGAAATCACAATCGAATCAGAGACAGTAATAAAAAAAGCGCTCACTAGCGCTTTTTCTGGTTTATTCAGACACAATAGACATCGTAGGCAAAAGCCAGTTCATAACCGAGACGCTCGGCCAGCCGGCGGCTTTGTTCGTGGGCGGCATCCCAATGCGGAATCATCCCCTGTTCCAGACACGCCTTCACATAATGCGCCCCCATAATCAAGGCGAGGCCGCGCCGGCGATAGTCGGGATGGGTGATGATTTCAATCTCATAGCCGCCAGGAAAACGGATGTAGCTCGAGATGCCACCGGCGATGCGGTCGCCGCATTTCACCACAAAGCCGAAACCATTTGATTCGAAGTCGCTGTAGTCTTTAAAGTTACAGACGAAGTCGGCGCCCCATTCTTCCGTCAAGAGCCTATGATATTTCGGCGCGTCGATTGGGACGATACTGTATTCGGAGCTGATGGAGGCCGCGATTTCACAGACGTGGGCATAGTCGATGGTCTCATGCGTGAACTTGTAGCGTTTTTTCACACGGAAGGTGTCTTTGAATGTGGTCTCAAGCAGCGTAAGCCACCGCTTTGAAGCATGGATTTCTCCACGGATTTCAAAAGCGTTGAGCAGTTTTCGCGCATGCTCATGGTCGGGGTCGCCACCGAGATAGTAGTTCCAGCCGATCCGTGATATGACAACGTTCGGGCGCATCGCTGAATCGGCGTAGGTCTCGCCGTGGAAACCGTGATAGATAGCGTCGAGGAGGTTGTCATAGCGGATGTCGTCAAAGACGTTGAAGATGGCTCGTGTTTCATCTGAATTGAGTTTTTTGAATGTCATGGCAGCCTCCGAAATATTGGTCTGGGGTTGATTTTGAAAACATGGGCGTCGCCTTGATTTACCTTTTGTCCGGTCTTTTAAGATGGATGATCTTGCCGAGTGTCGCATAAGAGGCGCCGCCGAGGCGGCCGACGACCTTCAGTTTCTCGATGTTGATCGCACCATCTTCATAAATACCCTCATCGACATGCATGGTGCGTACTCGGCCGATGAAAAGATCATTCGTTTTGACGGTCAGGGTTGTCTCCAACACACATTCGAGTCTGATTTTCGCTTCTTTGATGCCGGGGACACCGACAGTTGCGCTTGGGACAGGCGTCAACCCGGTACGCTCGACTTCGCTCACATGCGGGGCGAAGCGCGCCGAGGTATCGTTGACGGTCTTTAGCAGGTCCTCGCTCACGATATGAACGACGAACTCCTTCTTATCGAGAATGTTCCTTGCGGTATCCTTTTTCTTGTCCTTGTCCATGGAGACCGACAGAATCACAAGCGGCGGGTCGGATGCGATGGCGTTGAAAAAGCTGAAAGGGGCCGCGTTGAGGACGCCTTCTTCTGACAGGGTGGTCACGAAAGCGATCGGTCTTGGTAAGATGCTCCCAGTAAGGAGCCTATAACTTTCGCGGTTAGCGAGGGTGTCCATGTGGATGGTTTTCATGATTGCCTCCTCGTTATAGCAGAATGTTTTCATTTTAACAAGGGATGTAACACAAATCAAGTCACTTTTCACACGAAAGCTTTGGTTCAGGGCTTTAAGAGGATAGGATACTCGGTGTATCATTGACCAATGTTTCTTTGTGATATATAATTGGGCCAGAGGTAAAATATGATTGATAAGGAGCAATGCCATGTTACGCAGAGAAATGAAAGAAAACGCGAAACAACGTTTCAAGTCCCAGCACGGTCTTTCAGTACTCGTCATCGTCCTGGCCATGTTGATCATGAGCGCAGGTTCGGGAGTCTCTTTCGGTATCCTGTCCATCTTCTTGCTGCCGGTCATGGTCGGCGAGGCCAAATTTTTCTTGTCTTTGAAAGACACCGACAATGTCGATATGAATCTGCTCTTTGACGGTTTCAAAGGCGAGCGGTACCTTCGCAATGTCGCGCAGATGTTTTTGAAGTATCTCTTCATCTTTTTATGGACGCTGCTTTTGATCGTTCCGGGCATCATCAAGACGTTCTCCTATGCGATGGTCCCTTTCATCCTCGCCGATGATGCCATCGAGCTGGGCGAGGAGAGTTCGATCACCGTGAGCCGGCGCATGATGCACGGTCACAAAGGCGAGCTTTTTGTCCTTTATCTTTCCTTCATCGGGTGGATGCTGCTGAGTATGCTTACCCTGGGTGTGCTTTGGTTGCTTTATGTGGGCCCCTACTTTGAACAGACCCGGGCGATTTTCTATGAGAAGGTCAAAACCGCCTATCAGGAAAAGGCGCTTCCAAGTCCCGAATGAACCTCAGTAAACAAATGGCCGCTTATCCGTCCACGGACAAGCGGCCATTTTTTAATGAAAAAAGGAAATTGCTAAAGACAAAGCGAGTAACAGGCGTTTGCGCACAGTATTTAAAAAGCGCCGAATTCAACCAGCAAACTGAGAACAACGTAAACGATGATCGCGATTTTCACCAGGGTGATATTGCCTTTGAGCTTCGACATCACCAACAGATAGATGATCAGACCGAGTTCCACGAAGATGATGACGCTATCCAGCAGTTCCAGGATATCTACCAGAAAAGATAGAAAGTCGATGCCGGCAATAAGACCGATCAATCCGCTTAAGGCCATGCTCGCCGCAATCGCAGCCAAGATGACGAACGCGACATTGCGGGCAAGCTTGTTCTTCTTCATGTAGGCAAAAAAGAGGATGAAAAGGATTGAAGCGGCGATGACGAGCAACACAAGTGATTCAAGCATACACAAGTCTCCTTTCCTCAATCATTTTAAGATGGTTCGCAACCGGTTCTTAACATCATCATAGCACTACTCCCCGGATTGTCAAATGATTAAGTATATATTCCGCTTTTGCGATTGAAAACAAAAAAAGCGCCCGCTATTTGATTTTTTTTGCTTTTAAAACGTACGTCAGTGGTAATCCTTGCCCTGTTAAATGCGCAAAAATCATCCCTTGATCAACATCATTCTCTTCAAAATGGGTAATCATAAAACCTGATTTAACTAAAGCATTTATGATATTTGATAATGTATACGAATAACTTGTAAATACACTTGATTCGTAGGTTTTATCTGTCATATATCCCATACCAGTGGTTTCAATCCATGGGGTATCTTTAAAATAATTAAAGACAGGGTTTTTAGGAAAATCCTTATCATATTCTTCGTGATGTTTTTCAGCAATCATGTTCCCAAAAGGATGCATGTCTTCAATGATTAAATCGCCACCAAGTTTAATCGTTTTAGAAATTGTATTAAATACTGTTGTTAAATCATCAAACCAGCATAAAGCCCCAACCGTAAATAGTCCTACATCAAACTGATTGTTGAATGAATCATCAAGTGTTAGTAAGTCTTTTGCAATGAAATTTGCGTTCATCGCATTTTTATTTGCGATTGTATTCGCAAAATCCATCATGTTTTCTGCGATATCAAAGCCTGTAACCTTTTCAAAACCATATGATAAGGCCGCAAGGGTTTCTCTACCATTGTTACAACAGAATTGCCCTAATGCTTTTCCTTTTGAATCCATCGAATCAAAAATCCGATTCAAACTCGGTGTAAAAAGTTTTTTGGGGTTATTAATGATTGTTTCTAATAAAGTTTTATCAAATGTCTCGCTGCGTTCGTTAAATGCTTCTTCCCAAGCAATTTTGTTTTTATCTCTGTAATTTTCCATGGTGTTAATCTCCTTTTTTTATTGACAAATCGGTGCTTCATATGTAAGGCCGCGTGTGTCTACTGTCATATGTGAAATAACAATACTTGGATTCTGTACTTCTCCTATCTTAGGGGCAGTTGCAATATAATCAAGTACTGTAAACCCAGCAATTAAACCACCAAACGATGCGTAGTTGTTGTTTAATCCCGGGGTATCTTTATGCATGATAAAGAGCTGACTTGATGCTGAATTTGGTTGATTGGTTCTAGCTACAGATAAGACACCACAAATTATTTAGGAACCCATTGTTTGTAAATTCTCCAAAAATTGCACAAGTTTGTGTGCTTCCTTGTCCACCTTGAATCATAAAATCTTCAATAACACGGTGAAAAGGAACATCAATATAATAATCATTTTGAATATTGAGTATGAAATTATTAACTGTGTTAGGCGCTACATCTGGAAATAATTGTAATACCATAACCCCAACATTTTTAACATAAATATGAACGATTGGATTCGTATCATTTAAGCGACGTACATAAGCAACATGACTTGCAGAAATCCAACGTGCATATAATGTTGTATCTTCTTCAAAGTTTGTCATTTCTGTTACTGGATCTGGTCCTAACTTCGTTTTATACCAGCCATCAAATAAATAACCTTCTCTTGTTGGTACTGGTAGACTAAAGCTACGATTTGTTTGAATAACTATACCTTCAACTGCTTCTCCATCATTTGCATCAAAAGATAATGTGATTGAATCACCACGACATGCACTTAATGTAATCGAAGCTAAAGTTATTGTTAACAATAACAATATTTTTTTCATAATTGACCTTGATAAACATACACTATGGCAGTATTATATCACTTTTAAAGCAAGAAAACTTTGTTAATTAAACAAATCGTGTAGATTCACTTTAAATCGTGTAAAATCCAAGGTAAATCGTGAAATTGGCTTTAAATCGTGTAAAATCCAAGGCAAATCGTGTAGCACCTATTCACTTGTAGTATTTTGTCCTGATTTGCAGTAACTTTTAAAGTCAAAAACAACTCTTGAAAGCAAATAAAAGGCCTTATTAAAGCAAAAAAAGGCCTGATACAAATTGTATCAAACCTATGCTTGTTATATGGGTTGTGTAACCTATTTTAATACAATTGCGCCCCCCCATCAAAAATCTATGCACTCCTATAAAAAGGTTGCGTGCCACAATATTATCCTTTAATAGAGGTACATTCACTTGTGCTGAGTAAAGTGTCCAAAATTAAATGTGGGAAATACTCTACACAATCCAATCTATTTAAGTATGATATGTTTAAAATACTGTTCTTGGAACATTATTAGCTGTTCTATCTCTTCATTGCTATAAGACTGATTATCAGGAACTATTATTAACTTATCATCATCTTCTTCTAGTCGTCTTATAACAGCAATACATTTTCCTTTATACTCTTTAATTGGATAATCTATTCCCAACACATAACAATCTAGCTCATCCCCATCACCACTTACAGTATCAGGAACAAATCCATAATTAACCTTATATACAATATCAGAACGCTTTGGATGTACTGATCCTAATGGTCTATCTATTGAAACACTTACAATCTTTCCAATATATTTTTTTGAATCCATAAACTACTCCTCCTAGCTTTTAACCATTTTTATCTAAAGGTTTATCCTGTATTACCTTTTGTCTTGTCATTATGGACTTAATCACTGTTTTTGACAACCTCTAGACTAACTTTACTACAACCGATGCTAAATGTTGTAAATACTTGTCAAATAGTGCCACCTGTCCGATGTAGTGTGAGCCACTAGACCGGACAAGAGAGCCACTGTTTTTATCGACGCTTGCGTCGTTGTT